>Ga0182011_10000087_pt1 | contig 69561 bp, 56 predicted proteins | sample 711E1DmetaG_FD_120481 | JGI IMG/M metagenome (GOLD analysis project Ga0182011, IMG submission 120481) | Permafrost microbial communities from Stordalen Mire, Sweden - 711E1D metaG | ecosystem: Environmental > Terrestrial > Soil > Wetlands > Permafrost | place: Sweden: Stordalen | collected...
ATTTATCCGCCGGAAAATTCGAAACAAATTTTAATGCAACAAATTTTGCAAGCGGAATATATTTTTACAAATTGGAAACTGCAAACTTTGTTGACATAAAACGAATGATGTTGATTAAATAATTTTTTATTTTTCCGTTTTAGTAAACCCGTTGAACGTAGCGTTTAACGGGTTTTTTTATTAATCTATTTAATAAGCTGATTTTACACTAATTTAATTCTAATTAGTTGTCTTTGACAATTTTTTTTAATACGATTCATTTTTATATTCTTTTTTTGATATAGAAATGTTAAATTGTATAAAAATTATACAATCTATTTATAAATAAATTTAAAAGGAGAAGCTTACTTTGGCAGTAAAGATAACTGAAGAATGCATTGCATGCGGAGCATGTGAAGCCGAATGTCCAAATGATGCAATTTATGAAGCTGGTAAAGAATATACATTAGGTGGTCAAACATTTCCCGCATTATCAGATGAAACAACTTATATAGTACCTGAAAAGTGTACAGAATGTGTTGGATTTAATGATGAACCGCAATGTATTCCATCTTGCCCGACAGAAGCAATCGCGTTAGACCCTGATCACACTGAAACGCCCGATCAATTGAAGGCTAAGAAAGAACATTTAGACACAATCGGAAGATAATACATTAATAAATCTTTTGATTTTCCAAACCCGGTGATTCTCAAATCTCCGGGTTTTTTTATTACGTTAAGAGCTATGAGATTCTGATGCTGATTTTTTTTAGGTTTTGCAATGAGCATGAATAATTTTTTTTATAAATATTTTTTGTATATTGCATAAAGTATTTTTTATGTAAATGGCGAATCAGTATAATTCTAAATTAATTTTAGAAGACGGAACAATTTTTCACGGAAAATCTTTCGGATTCAGAAAATCAGTTCCCGGTGAAATTGTTTTTAATACTGCAATGACGGGCTATCCCGAAAGCCTTACAGACCCATCCTATAAAGGACAATTAGTCGTTCTCACTTATCCGCTCATCGGAAACTACGGCGTGCCTCCCGATATTCTTGAAAATAATATTTCAAAATTTTTCGAATCTGAAAAAATTCACGTTTCGGGTTTAATTATATCCGATTATTCGTTTGAAAACAGCCACTGGAATTCTGTGAAGAGCCTGTCAGATTGGCTTGAAGAAAATGAAGTTCCGGGAATATTCGGAGTCGATACGAGAGCACTAACAAAAATAATCAGGGAAAAAGGAACAATGCCCGGAAAAATAATTTTTGAAGAGGATGTAAATTTTATTGACCCGAATGAAAAAAATCTTGTATCAACGGTCAGTGTGAAAGAAAAAATTACTTACCCCGCCGGTGAAATTAAAATTATTCTGATTGACTGCGGCGCAAAAAATAATATCATTCGAAGTTTATTAAACAGGAACGCAACTGTTATCAGAGTTCCGTGGGATTATGATTACTTAAATGAAGATTATGACGGAATTGTAATATCCAATGGTCCCGGAGACCCGAAGAAATGTCCCGAAACAATTAATCATTTAAAAATTTCTTTATCTCAAAATAAACCGGCATTCGGCATCTGTCTTGGAAATCAGCTTATATGCCTTGCTTCAGGAGGCGATACGTTTAAACTGAAATACGGACATCGAAGTCATAATCAGCCTGTCAGGTTAAAAAATTCAAACAACTGTTTCGTTACTTCTCAAAATCATAGCTATGCAACTGATTTCAGAACATTATCCGATGATTGGGATGAATTTTTTATCAACCTGAATGACGGAACGAACGAAGGAATTATTCATAAAACAAAACCATTCTTCTCCACTCAGTTTCATCCTGAAGCTTCGAGTGGTCCGAGAGATACAGATTTTTTATTCGATAAATTTTTAGATTTAGTAAAAGATTACAAATGAATAAACCTGAAAAAGTTTTAATCATAGGTTCGGGTGCATTGAAAATCGGAGAAGCCGGAGAATTTGATTATTCGGGCTCCCAGGCATTGAAGGCTCTGAAAGAAGAAGGCATTAAAACTATTCTCATAAATCCGAATATTGCAACTGTTCAGACTTCCGAAAACATTGCAGACGAAATTTATTTTCTTCCCGTCACCTCTTACTTTGCGGAAAAAATAATCGAAAAAGAAAAACCGAAGGGAATTCTTCTTTCTTTCGGCGGACAAACTGCTCTTAACTGCGGAATAGAATTATTTAAATCAAATGTATTAAAAAAATATAACGTTGAAGTATTAGGCACGCCTGTTCAGGCAATTCTCGAAACCGAAGACAGGGATTTATTTGTAAAAAAATTAAATGAAATCAATGTTAAAACTATAGAAAGTATCGCTGTTGAAAATTCAGATGATGCAATTAAGGCTTCGGAGAAACTTGGCTTTCCAATCATTGTCAGAGCGGCATTTACTCTCGGCGGAATGGGAAGCGGCTTTTGCAATAATGTTGATGAACTTATGCTCGTTGCAAAAAAAGCTTTCTCCTTTTCAAACCAGATTTTAATTGAAAAATCATTTAAAGGCTGGAAGGAAATTGAATATGAGGTGATGAGAGATAAATTCGACAATTGCATAACCGTATGTAATATGGAAAATTTCGACCCGCTCGGAATTCATACCGGAGAAAGCATTGTCGTTGCACCTTCTCAAACTTTAAGCAATAATGAATATCAGCGCCTCCGAGATATTTCAATTAAAATTGTTAAACACCTTGGAATTATCGGCGAGTGCAACGTCCAGTTTGCTCTCGACCCGCATTCGGAAGAATACCGCGTCATCGAAGTAAATGCAAGGTTGTCGCGCTCAAGTGCCCTTGCATCAAAAGCCACAGGATATCCGCTTGCATTCATTGCCGCAAAACTTGCACTTGGCTATTCGCTTTTCGATTTGAAAAATTCAGTTACAAAAACTACTACTGCTTTTTTTGAACCTGCACTCGACTATATTACCTGTAAAATTCCGAGATGGGACCTTGGAAAATTCAAAGGTGTTTCTAAACATATCGGCAGCAGTATGAAAAGTGTCGGCGAAGTTATGGCAATCGGGCGAACGTTCGAAGAAGCCATTCAGAAAGGTCTTCGGATGATTGGACAGGGAATGCACGGATTTACAGGCAATAAAGATTTGGAATTCGACGATTCATCTAAAATTGAAACTGAACTTGGCACACCCACTGATATGCGTATCTTCGTCATTGCAATGGCATTCGAAAAAGGTTTTTCAATCGATAAGATAAATCAAATCACAGGCATCGACAGATGGTTTCTTTATAAGCTGAAAAATATTTTTGATATCAGCAGTAAATTAAAACAATTTAATATCATCGAAGATGTTCCCACAGAACTATTAATTGATTCCAAAAAAGCAGGATTTTCAGATTTTCAGATTTCAAAATTGCTGAGAGAAAATATCGATGATGATGCAACGGATTATTCATTGCAGGTACGGGAATTCAGAATAAAAAATAATATCGTACCTTTCATTAAACAGATAGATACACTTGCAGGCGAATATCCGGCGAAAACAAATTACCTGTATCTCACTTACAGCGGAATTGAAAACGATATTGAATTTGAGAATTCTAAAAAAAGGGTTATCGTTCTTGGCTCAGGTGCATATTGCATCGGCAGCAGTGTTGAATTCGACTGGTGCTCTGTCAACGCATTAAACACAATCAGAAAAAATGGTTATGATGCCGTTATGATTAATTATAATCCTGAAACTGTCAGCACTGATTATGATGTCTGCGACAGATTGTATTTTGATGAACTTACTTATGAACGTGTGCTCGATATCATAGAACTTGAAAAACCGCTTGGAGTAATAGTTTCCACAGGCGGACAAATTCCGAATAACCTTGCCATCAGGCTTCATAAAGCAAATGTCAATATACTCGGCACTTCCCCGCTCTCGATAGATTCTGCAGAAGACCGTCACAAGTTTTCCGGAATGCTCGATACATATTCAATCGACCAGCCCCGCTGGAGAGAGTTAACGAACATAGATGATATTATTAAGTTCGTAAATTCCGTAGGATTTCCTGTACTGGTCAGACCATCGTATGTTTTATCCGGCGCGGCTATGAACGTAGTTTCAAATATAAAAGAACTTCAACATTTTTTAACGCTTGCAACAAATGTTTCCAAAAGATATCCCGTCGTGATTTCGGAATTCATTGAAGATGCAAAAGAAATTGAATTCGATGCAGTTGCAAAGGATGGTGAAATAATTACTTATGCAATTTCCGAACACGTTGAATTTGCGGGTGTACATTCAGGCGATGCTACAATAGTTTTTCCCGCACAAAAAATTTATATAGAAACAATCCGAAGAATAAAAAAGATTGCAAGACAAATTTCCGGTCAGCTGAAAATTTCCGGTCCGTTTAACATTCAGTTCCTTGCAAAAGATAATGATATAAAAGTTATCGAATGTAATCTCAGGGCATCGAGAAGTTTTCCGTTCGTATCAAAAGTATTAAAGACTAATTTCATAGAACTTGCAACCAACATTATGCTGGGTATAAATGTTGTCAAACCGGAAAAATCAATTTTCGACCTCGATTATGTCGGAGTCAAGGCGCCTCAATTTTCATTTTCGCGATTACAAAAAGCCGACCCTATCCTCGGAGTTGAAATGGCATCAACGGGTGAAGCGGGCTGCATCGGCGAAGATTATTACGATGCAATCCTGAAAGCGATGTTATCAGTCGGTTATAAAATTCCGAAAAATAATATTCTCTTATCTACAGGTCCATCCCGCTCGATGATAGAATTATTGAACAGTGCGCAGTTGCTATCTGAAAAAGGTTACAATTTATTTGCGACGGAAGACACGTACGGATTTCTTAAAGCAAACGGAATTCATTCGACAATGTTATATTCATCTCAGGATAAAGGAAATCCGAACGTAATAGATTATTTAAGCGAAAGAATTTTAGAACTCGTAATCAACATACCAAAGAGTCTAACGGATAGCGACCTTCAATACGATTACCTGATAAGAAGAACTGCAGTCGATTACAACATACCCTTAATCACAAATTCCCGCCTCGCCGCCGCATTTATTTACGCCTTCTGCAAAAAAGACATCAGCGAGCTCTCACTAAAATCCTGGAGAGAATATTAAGTTAGTTATTGAGTTTGTAAAGTTATAAAGTTTATAAAGTAAGAGCAAAAGCACGTACCGCAACATTTATGTTGCGATGGTTATCCAGTGTCGGGGAGTCTCCTATGTTCTGTATAGGGACTCCCGACACAATGATTTCAGTGAGCATATCAAAAAATTTCAATCCTAACAAATTATAGGATTTTTTATGTCAAAGAACTTTTTAAAAATAAATAATAAAAAATAAAAAATAAATAAGAGCATTAGAACGTTACCAAATCCCGACAAGTCGGGACACAAAGAACGTGGATGACTTTGGTAACGAGGTTATTAAAAGTATTTCAGATTATATTTGAATTCCTTCAATACTCTTTTAGTATCTATTTTTTCAATATTTTAAAGAACGTCAGGCGTGTAAAAAGCCTGAAAAAACGTTGCAATTACAAAGAAAGAACATTGAAACAAAAATGAATCAAAAGTGCAATAAAGTGAAACAAAACCGTGAAAAATGCAAAATTTTAATGCGGTTTCGAGTCAAATGCAGTTTCTCTATCACATGGCAATTCACTATTTGTTTCCATAGGGAGCAACTTATTGATTTGAGAAATTATTGAATATTTCCATTTCATCAAATCACAGACCGGCTGAACAGAGAAATCTTTTTTTGTCAATGAAGATTCAATTTTATGTAAATCATCGAAAAGATTTTTTAGCCTGCCGGATTCATTAAAATTTAATGATTCGAGCATAGTTTCATGTTCGATTGCACTCATCAATTTAATTTCAAATTTAAATTCGTTATACCAGTAGTATAGAGTACGAATTGTTACTTTAAGTTCATCGGCTATTTTTCTCATTGAATAACCTTTTGCACGGAGCTGGACGAACTGTTTTTTTTTGGTAAAGTTTGCCATATAATTTAATTTAAAAGCTTTGCACACAGGTAACACTGATTAATACTGATTTACACTGATAAAACTTTTTTTAATATTAAAGAGCAAAGCATTGTTCAATTAAAAACTTTGCACACAGATAACACTGATTAATACTGATTTACACTGATAAAACTTTTTTTAATGTTAAAGAGCAAAGCATTGTTCAGTTTAAAAACTTTGCACACAGATAACACTGATTAATACTGATATACACTGATAGAACTTTTTTAATGTTAAAGAGCAAAGCATTGTTCAGTGTTTAAGAATTAATTAATTTTTGTTCATTTGAGTCGTCTTCGCTGCCGGGATATATCTGGTCTTTATTCAGCATCAATCGGACTTCGACTTCCTGAGGTTCTTCATCCACAATTGGTTTTGGTTCGGGATTCCATCCGAAACGGGATTTCATAACAAAAACCCAGAGTTCATACGGGAAATGCTTAAAATTATTCGATAAAGCAATAACAGCGAATGATTCCCACAACTTTTGTGAAGAAGATTTTGCAAGTTCAATTTTTTTCATCAAATTTTCTTTTTGGGCATAATCTTCGATTTTTTTGTAATCGCAAAGATCGAAAGATTTTTCTGAGTAGCCATTTTCAAGATGTTTGATGTAGTAATTTGTAAGATTTTTGAAATTCATAAGATTTATAAGATTAAAAGATTAAAAAATATTTTACCACTAAGGGCATTAAGTACACCAAGAAGAGCTTAACGATATTTTTATATTTATTATTCATAAATAATAATTTAAAATTTCTATGTACAAAATCGGGAAAATAATATTTAAATCAGTTTATATTGACAATTTTTTGAGGAAGTCAGGCGGGGCGTGGGTTTCGGCGATTTTTATCTTTTTGCACCCCCCTATATTTGGGATTCTGTTATTGAAATGTTGAGGGCTGTAATTCAGAGCGGATGCGGAAAATCAAAATATTTTGTAAAATGCATTTTTGGGGTAAAAGTTGTATAAATGGACGTCTATATCCAATTATAGCTTGCGTTAAATTATTGATAAATCAATACAGATAATTACATTAAACGGAGGATAGAAAATAGTGAGATAGTGAAAAAGCGAAATAGTGAACTAAAAAAACGAAACGCATTTTTTTAATAGAACGAAGAATTTTTGACGCTGATTTATATGATTTAGGATGATTTACTTTGATTTTTTGATGACTGCCGGAGACTTTTTCAGGATAAAACTTACTCCAAAATCTTCAAAATGAATTATATGGAACTAATTTCCACTTTATAGTGTATTTAGTATTGACTTTATGTAATATTTTGCATATTTTGTACACTATAAATAAGTATATCATGAGTAAGTATGAAGATGTAAACAATTTTTTAAAAAAAACAAAAACTTACATAATAGATCATAATATATTCTTAGTGAAAAAAACCCAAGATGATATTATGAATTTAGGATTAACTCACGAAATCGTGAAAAAGTATATTTTAGAATTAGAAATAGAGGACTATGTTGAGGGTCCATTAATAGATAAGCAATATAATGGATGCGAATTATGGGTCTTTGGGATATTTCTAAAAGATATACATGAAGAAATATACATCAAATTAAGTAGCAGACTTGATAATCAAAGACCTGTTTGCGTATCATTTCACAAATCATATAAACCTTTAAATTACCCATTTAAAACAAATACACAAAATTCAAAACCACTTAGGATTTGAAAAAAAGGAGAAAAAAATGGAATGCCCAATTTGCAATAGCAAATTAAAGTTATTAACCGGAATTCCCAGACAAATCGAATTTAAAAAAGAAATATACAAAGTATATGAAAGTTATTATAAATGTGAAGGCTGCGGTGAAGAATTTAATGATGTAGAAACCGGAGATAAAAATCTTATTCAAGTCTATAACCAATATCGAGAAAATCACAACATATTATATCCTGATGAAATAATAAATTTAAGAAAAAAATATGGCCTTACTAAAGTAGATATGTCATTAGCGTTAGGTTGGGGCGAAAACACATATTCAAATTATGAAAGAGGAGCAATTCCAAACGAATCTCATAATTCTTTATTGAGATTAATTGATGAACCAAAACAATTCTTAAAATTAGTTGAATCAAGAAATGATTTGTTTGATAAAAATGAAATAATAAAAATACAAGAAAAAGTTGAAACATTAATTCATGAGAATAAATTGCACGATTGGATTCAATTTGTCTGGCCTCAAAAAATAAAAAGCGATACCGGTTTTGTAAAACCTAATTTAGATAAATTCGCTAACATGGTTATATATTTTGTTATTAAAGAAAAACCGTGTAAAACAAAATTAAACAAATTACTTTTCTATTCTGATTTTCTTCATTACAAGAATCATCTAAAAGCTATTAGCGGTTCAAGATATAGAGCAATATCATTAGGACCAGTGCCGACTGAATATGATGCAATTTATGATTGGATGAATAATAATAATTTTATTTATATGGTTGAAGAATTTAAAGATTGTGGTGTTATAGAAATAATGGAGACAAATAAATATTTTGATGAAAGTCTATTTGTAGAAAGTGAAATAGAGATATTAAATAATGTATATGAAAAATTCAAAGATTATTTAATTAATGATCTAAAAGAATATACTTTAGAAGAACCTGCCTGGAAAGAAAATGTAATAAACAAAAATATAATTAATTATCAAAAATGGGGATTTGAGGTAAAAGGGTAAATAATTTATTTCTCAATTGCTTATATAATTCTTTTTAAAAGGTAATTTACATATATTAAGAACAGAAATAACCACTACGGCTCAAATAATTATTACCCGAATTAAATTCTTAGTGTTTTGAAATCGGGGATTTCGGGTAGAAAGAAGACGGCGAGGGGACGTTTATAAATATTTGCAAGTTTTTCTGCCTGATTGATTGTCGGATATTCTTCACCCTTTTCCCATTTTTCAAGTCTATCGACTGAACAGGGTACTTTTGAGTCGGCAGATTCGACGGATATATTTGCAGATTTCCTCGCCCATTCCAACATGGCGGGTATTAGGCGAACTTTTATATACATCTACAAAATTTGATTAACATTTATAATTATACTGAACTTATAATAAATATCAAAGTAGATATTTTTACTAATGATTTTGTAAATAACGATTTAAAGAGCAGATTTAATAAAAACAACTTATATAAATAATTAATCTAGAAATTATTTAAGATGCACTACTTGGAACAGGTTGATTGCAATAAAAAACAAATAAATTTATTACAGTTTTATAAAGACTATCATTATCAAATTCTTTTTCAATTATTCTTACACAGTTATCTAAATTCGTGATCTGTTTGTTACTTTCCGGAAGATCTAATAATACTACAAAACCTACTCGTACGGTTGAAGCATAAGCTGCAGCTTGACTTGCAGGGTTGAATTTATCATCTACTATATTATCGATTAAAGGTTCGCTTTCTTTTCTTCTAACTTTCAGTTCGATTGGAATATCACCAAACAATATATCTATTTCACCTCCGAAGGCTTCAGGTTTTTTTATTACCAAATCACCAAAATCATATTTTAGTTTTTCGAACAAAAATGGGAGAAAAAAATTATCTTCCATCTGTTTATAAGTATCTGATACATGATCGCTTAACCATTTCTCGGATTTATCTTTTAAAAATGATGGATCCTCTAAACAATAACTAGTTTTCTTTAACAACCAACTACAGAGTTCGGCAAAACATTTTTCAATTTTGAACCTTGAACCAAAAAGATAATTGCTTTTATTTTGCGTATAAATTCTTTCATAAATTGTAATTTGAGTTTCGCTCATACTTTTCCTAACTTCCGGATTAAGTCCAAATGATATTGCCAAAAATTGATTAATTTTAGCTGGTTTAGTAACCGAATATACTATATCAATATCATTAACATTTAGAGGATTAGAGCTATTTAATTTTATTCCATTAATATCTATTATGGCCTGGGTTTCTAAGAATAATGGTAATAAAACCTTTTCCGATTTACCCATTGCCAAAGGTGAGGGCATTGTGAAAATCCCGTTAGCATCTTCAAAACTTAAAATAGAATGCCTAAAATTAAAATCACTTAATTTAAAATCAAAATAAATTTCCCCAGTATTTTTTTGTCTATTTTCTAAATATTCATTTAAGAACTCCAATTGTTTTCTATAACTAATATTTGTTTCTAAAGAAACAGCAACATTTTTTGTTTTATGGTATATTTCTTCAGATATTTCAAGATATTTAATAATATTTTTTGAATATTTTATTTTAAATTCATTTGGTATTAAACTTATTTTAAATAAATTTAATTTTTTAGATTCTACTATTTCAAAATCTAATATTGTTAAAGGTTCGATACAAATCCCATCGCCTTTTTTTAAAATATTTAGATAATTTTTAAAATAATCATTATAATATTTATAAGCACTTTCCTTTCTTGTTTTTGGTTGAAAATCGCTACCAAAATTAAAATTCAAATAATCAGTGACTTCTTTTGTTATTCTATTAGTAGTTTCTATTTCTTTATTGTATAAAATATCTTCTAATTTATTTTTTATAATATCTGGAAATAAATCATGCAAACTTAATTCAACTATAATTGCAGATTTTTCTGAATTGTTTATTATTTTAATTAAAATAATTGCAGAAATAAATATTTCACGTAAATCATTAAAATGCAAATTTGTAAAATCTGATTTTAATATTCCATAAATATTTTGATCGTCGTCCATATATTATATTGATAGTGAAATTATTTATAACACACAATATTTATCATAATATTCTTATGATAAATTATAAATCCAACTGTTTCCTATGCCAGTAGAATATCTTTTGGGATTATATTTATCAGGTAAACAAAATACTACCTGAATATCAGGATGGGTTTGGCAAAAAATAAAAGTTGCAATTGTTTGTAATTTACTACATTGGGGACTTATGGCAACATTAAAATTTTCATAAATAATTTTTTTGTTAATTTCACTTCTATAAATTTCTTCTAATTTATTTATTATCTCTTTAATCTCAAAAGTAGAAATTAATATATTTTCGCTAGGTTTTTTAAAAGAATCAAATACTTTGAAATTATTATGAAGCTTAATAGAAAATTCCGTCCTCCATTTTAAATTCTTATGAGGTGATTCACCATAAAGAGGAATAATAATATCAGGTCTATAATTATCCAATAAGCCAATAGCTCTTGATGGTTCATGACCAACAAAAAAAATAAGTAAAATAGGAAAATCTTCTCGAAATAAACCTTTATATTCAGATAATATTAAACTATCCCTTGCACCCGATACTTGTAAAAGTTCACTTAATTTTAAAATATTATCATCAGTTTTATTTTCTATTAGATCAAATATTTGTTTCTGTTCTTCTTCATTCGGAAAATATAATTTTGCTTCTGTATATAATATTTTGATATTCCTGTTAGGAAAAAACTTTAATAAAGCTTTTAATATTAAAAGAATTAAAAAATTTGACATTCCAGAAATATCTACAAATATTTGATCAATATTAAAATTAATAAGAGGTTGGAAATTTTCAATTAAATGTTTATTACTATTCAAAATGTTGCTAATATCTATTTCGACATTAGGCAATATATTTTTAGAAATTAATTTCATTTTATCCTCTAAATACAATAAATTATTTTTATTATCATCAATATGCGTAACATATTTTAAAATAATTGAATAGTCAAATACTTTTTCCATATTTACTAATTCAATTCTAGATAGAATACCTCGTACTCGATCTTCAAATCCACCAGCGCAAATATATAATGATTTAAAATCATTTTGAAATATATTTTGGTCAAATATTTTCATGCTATTCTATAAATAATTTTAATTGATTTTCATCAAATGCATTTTTAGATAATAACTCATCGCGATATTTATCAGGATTAGTCAATAATTTTTCAAGAGATTTATGGTCTAACCTAAGATGTTCTCTTTCTCTATAAGTAGTTTTAAGTTTTGGTGTGTATTTCTTATGTAAAGTAAACTTTTCTACAAGCCCCATCTGTTCTCTCGAAAAACTAAAACCTTTATTTAAGAATACAGAATGTCTAATTAATTTGCTTAATAAATTTTCTGCTTTTTTATTTAATTTAACAGAGTCCCTTCTTTCAATTGTTATAACTTCATATTTTCTTCCTTTTTTGGTGGTTATATCTCTTTGCAAATATATTCTTGATATTTCTCCAAAATTCCTTACGACATCAAATATTTCTTTGCCAACAGCTTCAATATTAATCAAAGCAGCGTAAACATCTTCAGAATAATTAGTAATTCCAAGTGATTGTATTTTAGGTGATATAGTTTTAATTCCTTCTTTAATTAAAGTTATTTCTTGTTTATTTAAATTCTTAAATATTGATTCGCAAATTGCTAAGCCATCACGAACACTGTTTGAAGATAATTGGACTATTAATTTCCAACCTGCATATATTACATTATCATATTTTTTTTTCGATAAGTATTCTATTAATAATTCATATTTAAATGGTGACTGATCAAATATTTCATTAACATTTTTTTTATATCCAGATAGTTGTAACTGTTTGTTTATTATTTTTTCAAGATATTTTTCGTAATTAGGTACATTGGACATATCTATATATTCATAATCATGAGGTGTTTGCAAAGCTTTTCCAAACATATCCTCAAATGTATATGCATATTTATCTGTAGAAAATTTACAACAGTAATATTTATTATGACAAGCTATTAAGCAATTAAGAATTTTTTGCACTTCTAAATTTACTTGCGGTTCACTTAAATCATCGAAGATAATATAGAATTTATGATTATTTAATTCAGCTATATTCTCTCTTATTAATCCAAAATAATCTATTAAAATTGTCTCGTTTAACATTTTACTTTGTGACGGATATTTATCTATAATTCCTAATTTATCCGTACACTCATTTTCTTCATTCCGAATTATTGTTGTTATTTCTTTAAATGGATTATCTTGAGATGTATTCGTTAAAGCTATGTTTTTATTAATTAAATATTCTCTAATAAATTCAAACAATGGTTTGAAATTACAATAAGAAGCGAATAATTTGCACTCATAAGATTCTGATATTAATGAAAACGTTTTTCGTATTATTTTAAGAATCAAAATATGTTTTAAAAATAATTGAGTCTTAAATTCATGAAAATTATATTGTTTATTTGAAAAATATTTAAATTCTCCTTGTCTGCAAGGGAAATAAATACCAAATATTCTATTATAATAATTTATTTTACTTTTATATTTATAATCATTTTCTTGTAGTTTTTTTATTAACTTTGGAATAAAACTCAAAGAATGAAGATAAATTGTTTTGCCACATCCCCTCGGTCCAGAGCAAATTATAGAATTAAAATTTAAAAAATGACTATAAATTGAAAAATCAGGTTCAAATCTTTCTATCCACAAAGTTTTATCAGTATCATATTCTTCAAAAATCAAATAAGTATATGGTTTTTCAATATCAATAATATCATTAGTTGATATATTGTTTGATAAAGATGAAATAATCTCTTTTATTGTGAAATATTTACTTTTAATAATATTTTCATAAATATAATAAAACTTATTTCCTAAAGCCTTAATATCAATTTCATTGCTAGGAGTGAGACAATAAGTATTTATTATTTTAATAAAATTTTCCGTAAAATAATCAAAATCACTTTTTTCATACTTTCTTTTTTCTATTGCCAATGGAATGCCGACAAAATCAATGACTTTAAAATGATATATATTTCTTTCTCTATATGTCTTAATTTCATCTTCCACAACTAATATATTTTTGTCATGCAAATCTCCATGGTAATAGCCATGTTCGTTTATTACATTTAGAACTTCTCCAATTTCCAATATATAATTTGCTAATGTTTCCTTAATATCAATATTCATATTTTTATCTAAAAATTCGTTCAAAGAAATACCATGAATAAATTCCATTATAATATAATTCAGTTTTATTCCTTCATAATTAAATTCCCCCCAGTCATTTGGTATGACTAAAAACGAATTATGAATCTTAACTAAATTTTTCAAGTTAAATTCGATAAGAGATGTTTTAATTATTTCCGGATAAAATATTTTAATTACAACTACTTTGCCGGTCCTTTTAATAATTGCTTTGTAAGTAACCGAAGTTGCCCCTTTACCGATCAAATCTTCTAGCACAAACTCGTTTATTTCTAACCCTTTAAAATTACTGATATCAAATACCGAATACGTTAAATAATTAACAATATTGATACCTTTTTTTGTTAAAAGAAATTTGTTATTAGATAATGTTATTAGATCATTTCTAATTAATAACTGAATTGTAGCATTAATATCATCTGTCAAATTTAATGAGATTTTAACATCCTCAATTAGTTGATCAGAATTCCTGAATATATATAATAGAACGGTCAAGGCAGTTTCATTAGATAGAATTTTAAGTGTTTCGGAATATTCCTCTATTGCTTTCCAAATATTATTAATACTGGATGTTGACATAATAATTTAATTATATCTTTCGTATTGGAAATATCGAGAAAATCTTTTTACTTTATCAGCAATCTCTAAAATTTTCCCTGTGAGATTACATATTTCAACATCAGCCTTACAAAACATATTAACACTTCCATGTCCTACATCAATTATATCGCGTATATCATTTTCTGTCCAATAATTCTCATATTCACTTGCAAAAAAACAATTAAGCTTTTTGACTATGGAAGGTATTGCAGTAAAATGACTTAATTCGTGTGATACTCCTTTGCAATTTGGTAAAACTATAAAAAATACTATATCTGACTCATCATTGATTAAAGATTTTTCAAATATTGTTGTATTTTCTATTATTACACCATTTACCTTTGCCATTTCAAAAGCTTCTTCAGGAAGAAGTGCCGAATAGTTATTCTGAATCAATATTTCTTTTATTTTTAATCTTTTTTCATAACATATTTTTGCATATGAATCTGTATTATTTTTACCAGGACCAAATATCAAAACTTTTAGGCTCTGTTTTTTAATAGACTCTTGATATCTTTTAAGTATTCCATCTATAATATTTTTTTCTTTTTCATCCACAATATTATTTATAATAATGTATTATAGAATTTGGATAATCTTGTAGTCTATTAAACGCGATATTAACATATTTTGGATTAATATCTATTCCTATAGAATTTCTTCCAAGTTTCAATGATTCTTCATTCGTTGTGCCTGTTCCACAAAAAGGATCAAGAACTATGTCCTTATAAAAAGAATATATTTTTATTAACCTATTTGCTAAAGAATTCGGAAATACAGCCGGATGATTCTTCGTTTTAACTCCATTTAACTCCCAGATTGGATCACGAATTAATTTAAACTGTTTTTTTGAAATTTTTGATAATATTTTTATATTTGGTGAGATTTTTCTACTACCTATTTTTCTAAATATATGTACAGCTTCCAAAGCAGTTGAAATGAGAAAATTAGTTGGATAAGGATAACTTCCAAATAAAACAGCACCGTTTCTAGATGTTGTTTTTTTCCAATAAATAGTTCCCATATATCTTAAATTATTTTCACGATAAATTATATCCCAAAGATCCAAGATCAAATTAGCAGTATAAACTCTTTTTTCAATTAATTCATAATTAAAAATGTTTCCGATATTTAGTGCAAATTTTCCATCTTTAGCTAAAATCCGAGATAAATTACTAATAATTGATTTCATCTTTATTAAATATTCCTCAAGACTCTCTTTATAACCAATTTGATTAGAGTGACAATAATCTTTTGCATTCCAATATGGAGGAGAGGTAATTATTAAATTGATGCTTTCATTTTTCATTTTTATTAAAATGTCTAAAGCGTCTCCAGTAATTAGTTTATGTTCTGTTAAATTTGTCAATAAATTATTGTTTATATGAAAATATTGAACCGTTAAGTTACATTCAATTCAGTTTTATTTGGAGATTATTAAAGAAAAATATATTCTTTTAAAATTATAAATACTATAACTATTCATAATTTAGAAAATTGATTCTATTAATTAAGTATTTTAAGATAATCCAAGTATTGTGTCTATCTTTAACTAAATAAAAAAACAAAAAAATATAATATTGTATTGAAATAACTTTAAAAAATATTTTATAGATATCGGTATTTTGTAAGAACCAGATATGATTTCGGATAGCGGTTTCGTTATTTGATTTTCCGAATTGAAGAGCACGATCAATGTTGTTGTAATATTGATTGATAAGAATCTTTGACATTCTTCCCCTTTTAATACGATAATTTACATATTTCTAATGAGAAAATCATTCTTAAAATAAATGGAGAGAATTAAGAATTAAGAATTAAAAATTATGAATTAAAAATTAAGAATTGAAAACCAAGGCACAGATAAAAAAAATGGATGTATATTAAAAATATACATCCATTTAATAAAATTTTTATGGTTGTTGGTGACGCCAAAGAACGGCTAACACCAACAACGGCAGAAACATGCATCCATTTAGATAAAAATTTAATATTTCGGAAAGGAATTTTTAATTTTCCTTTAACACGAATTCATCGTATTCGATTTCGAAGCGGAGTTTGTGTTTGGATTCTTCCTGCGCTAATGCAGTGAATAATTCTTTTAATCCGGCATCCTCTGTTATTGAAGCGAGCTTCATATACAATTTGAACGCGGCTTTTTCCCTGTTCATAGCAACTATTAAAGTCGCCGGGTAACTGATATCAGGTGTGATTACATCGGGGACAATATAATCGCTGATGTTCAAATCCATAACTTTTTCGGGAGCAAAAATATAAATATGGTCATCTTTGATTTTTTTTAATCTTGCTTTATGTCCGACTTCTTCCTGTGCGAAATCTGCGAACACTTTTTTCATTTCTTCGTTTTTCGCATTGTTAGAAAGCCTCTGATAAAAATTTACTGCTTCCTGTTCCCTTTCTATTGCGAAAATCAGAATTTCCTCTACACTGTTAAATTTATTCATAGCTTATTTATTTATTTAATTAAAGAATTATTATTTATTCTATAAATGCATTATGAAAATTTTCTTCAAATCTTTTTACCAGATAATCGCAGCCGTAATTGAACATCCTGTTGCTGTTATCTTCGGTAGTTTGTATCAGCTGAAAATCTTTTTCAGTCTTTCCTGAATCCGCAAGTAATGAAGCTATTTCAAGAGTTATGTTGTGCGTTAAATCAACTCTGCATTTTATTCCAAGTGTATCCATTATGTCGATTATCTGTTCGTAATTCTTCTTTTCAATTTTTGAGTTCACCGCAGAATCGAAATTAACAATGAACTTCTGCGTGTTAGAATAACTGCCACCGTTTTCAATAGGATAAGAAGCGGGTAAAATTAAATCAGCGTGCTTCGCCGTTTCTGTTAAGAAATAATCCTGTACCATTATAAAACCATTTTTTTTCAATAAAGTTTTTGCAAAATCTTTATCTTTGGAACATCCAACCGGGTCTTCGCCGAATATGAATATATTTTTAAGTTTCCCCTGATTTAAGAGTTCATATACATCATTTACTTTGTCAGATAATTCATTCGTGCTCCAGCTCTTCTTCATCTTTTTAATGAATTTATCATCTCTTACCGAAATTCCGCCAACTCCGAGTTCAGGTGTTAAGCCCATATCGAATAACCCCTGCGAATTATTTTTTTCTTTTAACGAAATCAATCCGCTCGATGTTTTTCCAAGCTTACCGGTTAATAAAACGAGATTGAATAACTCTTTTGAAACATTGGAAGAAATGTGTTTTTCTGAAAATACTATTACGGCGTTAGGTTCATTGTTAAATTCATATACGAAGTCTATCATTCTCTTTTCAAAAAAAACTCCGGATTTTTTAAGCAATGTATTGAAATCTTCAGTCAGCAAAGCTTTCTTGTATTCATCGAAACCTTTTGCATTATCATTTATGAACCTCCGGTTTTCAAGTCCGTTAGTAAGTATGAAGTGGTTTACGGCTTTTACAAAATAATAATATGATTTGACGAATAAAGTTCTGTCGGCTTTTTTAATCATACTGTTGTTTTCATCAGTAGTAACGACTTCAAGCTTAGTGTGATTGCTGAATCTCGCATTGTTTATCATATATCCTACAACAGCATTCTCATAATTTATTTCCGAGCCAATCAAATATACTTTGTTCACTCCGTCCAGTTGTTCAAAGGGCATGTTTGAAACATAATTATTCACATAACCGTCTCCCCGGTTGAGGTAATGAAACGATGAAATATTATTTGTCTTCACACCGGCACGGGCAAACTTTTGGATTAAATACATTTCTTCGTTAGAGAGCCTTGCACCTGCAAATACAGCATTTTCATCGGGCTGTACGGATTCAATTTTCGTTTTGATTATTTCATAAGCTTTTTCAAAAGTGATTTCTTCGAATTTTCCGTCAACTTTTAAAAGAGGTTTTAAAATTCTTGACCTGTCATTCAGATATTCATAACCGAAGCGAGGATACCGGCAGATATTTCCATCTGAATTTACAATTCCGTTTTTACCTGTTGCTTTCATAAAATAACCGCTCTTGTTATGAAGTGTGATTTCGCAACCCGTCGAACAATAATTACAAATTGTATCGAAAGTATCGAGCACGACCGGACCGGGTTTGAAGTTTACATTTTCGGTCAGGGCGGCTGTCGGGCAGGTAGATACACATAATCCGCATGATTCGCAATCTGTTTCAGGGAGTGTTTTCGCTCCGCTTGGTGCAACAAATGTTTCGAATCCCCTGTTTACAAGACCGAGAGCATTGGCGCTTACAACTTCACGGCAAATCCTAACGCACCGTGAACACAAAATACATTTATTATTATCTATCTCTATGAACGGATGTGAAAAATCGATTTCATATTTTTTATATTCACCGCCGAATTTCATCTGCTGGGCATCGTATTTAGTTGAATATCTTTTTAAGTCACAGGTATAATACTGACTGCATCCGCACTCGAGACATCTAAGAGTTTCTGCGAGAGCTTGTTTTTCCGAATAACCTAATTCGACTTCATCGAAATTTTTTCTTTCGGAAGGGTCGATTGTAAGCATTTCTTCTCTTTCCTGTACGGCATATTTTTCTTTATAATCATCGACTTTCTGTTTTTCGAAATTATCACGTTTGCTGATGAATTCGAAAGGCTCGCCCGTAACATGTTTTCCGTTTAAATACTGGTCACAGCTTTTCGCAGCCTTCCTGCCCTGGGCAATGGCTTCAATAAGTGTTGCGGGACCTGTAACTCCGTCACCGGCTGCGAACACTGATTTTATTGATGTCTGAAGAGTTTTCTTATCAGCGTTTATATCGCCCCATTTATTTAATACCAGTTTTTCTTCTGAATTATTATTTATATCTTCGAGGAAATTCACATTCGTCTTTTGTCCGATTGCAGCTAAAATGATATCGAGTTCAATTTCAAAATCAGAGCCGTCGACTCTTACAGGTCTCCTTCTTCCTGAAGCATCGGGTTCACCAAGCTGCATTTTATAACAGGAAAGTGTTTTTAATTTCCCGGTTTCATCGACATTAATTTTGGCAGGGGCTGTGAGAAATAAATATTCGATGCCTTCCAGTTTAGATTCGTGAATTTCAATCGGGTTCGCAGGCATTTCTTTTTCAGTTCTTCTGTAAATTATATAAACTTTTTCTGCACCGCATCGCATTGCAGTACGGCAGCAATCCATTGCTGTATTTCCGCCGCCGAGCACGGCTACTTTTTTTCCGCTGAAATCGTATCGCTGACCTGTCATTTCCATATTTCTTAAGAAATCAATTCCCGATAAAACATTCTCTGCTTTATCGTTAGGACATCCGATAGACGTTCCCATTTGCGAACCGATAGTTAAAATTACGGATTCGAAGTTATTTCTAAGGTCAAAATAACTTAAATTATTTCCGAGCTTTTTTTCGTAATGAATTTTAACGCCTAATTCAGTTATGCTTTCGACTTCTTTATCTATAATTTCATTCGGAAGACGGTAAGGCGGAATTCCATAACGAAGCATACCGCCCGGATGCGGGCTTGCTTCAAATATTTCAACGTCATGTCCTTCTTTTGCAAGATAATAAGCTGATGTAAGTCCACCGGGTCCGGCGCCGATAACGGCAACTTTTTTCCCGGTTTTAGATTTAACTTCGGGCATAAATTTATCACCGGATTCAAAATCCATATCGGTCGCAAATCGTTTTAAATAGTCAATGCCGACACCTTTACCTTCAAGTAAATTTCTACGGCAGGCAACTTCACAAGGTCTGACGCAAACTCTTCCACATATAGCAGGCAGCGGGTTAGCTTCTTTTATAAGTCCGACAGCATCCCTGTATAATCCTTTATCTATAAGAGAAATGTAACCCTGAACATCCACACCCGCGGGACAAGTTTGCTTACAGGGAGCGGTGCAATCAGCATAGTGATTGCTCAGCATCAGTTCCAGTGCGGACTTTCTTGATTTCGAAATTTTATCGTTATCGGTTGTAATTTTCATCCCTTCGTTAATCTTAGTCGAACAGGATGGCTGAAGACCGCGCATACCTTCTACTTCCACGACGCACACGTAACATGCTGAAAAGGGTTCGAGCCTGTCATCATTGCATAGAGTCGGAATTTCGATTCCGTTTCTTTTTGCAAGCTGTAAAATCGTTTCGCCTTTGTATCCGTCTACGATTTTTCCATTCAATATTATATTGTATTTTTCCATCGTTTTTATTACCTGTTACTTTATTATATTTTTAAAATTATTTATGTTGAAGAAAATGGAAAATGGTGTTTTCCATTTTCTGAACAACCAGAATCAATTTACAATCAAACTATATTGAATTAAAATACTTTAATCGATTCAAATTTACATTTCGTATAGCAATCGCCGCATTTGATACATTTATCCTGTAAAATGAAATGCACTTTTTTCTTTTCACCTTCGATTGCGTTTGACGGACAGCCTCTCGCACAAACCATACAACCAGTACATTTTTCGGGAATAATTTCATAAGTCAATAATTTTTTGCAATTCAAGGCAGGACATTTTTTATCCCTTATATGCGCTTCGTATTCGTCTCTGAAATATTTGATTGTAGTTAATACCGGGTTCGGAGCAGACTGACCTAAACCGCAGAGTGAACCGTCTTTAATCTGATATGCGAGTTCTTCAAGTTTTTCTATATCACCCACAACACCTTCACCTTCCGTTATTCTTGTAAGAATTTCAAGCATACGTTTCGTGCCTATGCGGCAGAATGTACATTTTCCGCAGGATTCTTTTCTCGTGAAGTCGAGGAAATAACGTGCGATATCAACCATGCAGGTAGTTTCATCCATTACGACCATACCTCCTGAACCCATGATAGCACCCGTTGCATTTACAGAATCATAATCAACAATTGTGTGAGATAAATATTCCGGAATACATCCGCCTGACGGACCGCCCATCTGGACGGCTTTAAATTTTTTATCATCGATAATTCCGCCGCCGAGTTTATAAATAATATCTCTGATGGTAATACCCATCGGAACTTCGACGAGTCCGCCGTTTTTTATTTTCCCTGTTAGTGCAAAAACTTTCGTGCCTTTACTTTTTTCAGTTCCATATTTTGCATATTCGGAAGCACCGTTTATTATTATCCATGGAATATTTGCATATGTTTCAACGTTATTAATGTTAGTTGGTTTTCTCCACAAACCTGAAACAGCCGGGAATGGCGGGCGTTTCCGGGGCATGCCTCTTTCACCTTCTATCGAAGCGATAAGTGCTGTTTCTTCACCGCACACAAAAGCCCCTGCACCTTCTTTAACAGCGATATCAAAATTAAATCCTTCAATTCCGAGTATATCATTTCCGAGATAACCTTTTTCCCTTGCCTGAGAAATTGCAATGTTCAGTCTTTTTATTGCAAGAGGATATTCCGCGCGGCAATAAATATATCCGAATGACGCACCGATAGCATAAGCACCAATTATCATTCCTTCGAGAACCGAATTCGGGTCACCTTCGAGAACCGACCTATCCATGAATGCGCCCGGGTCACCTTCATCAGCATTGCAGATAATATATTTTTCATCATTGCGGTTATTATTCGCAAATTTCCATTTCAATCCCGTAGGAAAACCTGCTCCGCCTCTGCCTCTTAATCCTGAATCGAGAATTGTTTTAATGATATCATGCACGCTGATTTTTTCATTAGCTATTTTTTTAATCGCTTCGTAGCCATTCCGTGATTCATATTCTTCGATTGATTCAGGGTCAATGACTCCGCAATTCCTCAATGCAATTTTTACCTGACCTTCGAAATACTGATTGAATTGTGTTTTGAATTTATCCGATTTTACTACGTAATCCTGTATAGGCGAAAAATTGACGATATGTTTTTCTATAATTTCATCTATTTTTTTTACATTTACATCACCATATAAATAAGAACCGTTTTCATCGATTATTTCAACGAGGGGTTCCCGGAAACACATACCAATGCAACTTGTTTTTTTCAATTCAAAATCAAGATTATCTGCTGCTTTTATTTTTTTTATTTCGTCATAGACCTTACCGGCACCCGCCGCGAGTCCGCAGCTACCAAGTCCGACTATTACTTTTGTCTTTTCCATTATCAAAATATATTTATAAAATTTGTATTCGGAATTTTCATTTCGAATTATTAAAATTTAATTCTTCGAAATATTATCTGTTAATTGATTTTTATCCTGTAGTGTTTCTTTTCTTTTTAAAGCCTTAACTACATCCACGGCTTTTTTACCCGATAATTTTCCATAAGTATCGTCACCAATCATCATAACAGGTGCAAGTGAACAGCATCCGAGACAAGCGACAGTTTCCAACGTAAAAACTCTGTCCTCTGTTGTTTCGCCGTCCTTGACGCCGAGAAAACTAATAATATCGTCCGTAACAGCCGTTGCATTTTGCACGTGACAAGCGGTTCCGTGACAAACACGAACAATGTGTTTACCTACAGGTTTCAGCCGGAATTGCGCATAAAAAGTAGCAACACCGTACATTTCATTTTTCTTCAAGCCTGTTTCCTTTGAAATTTTATCAAAAACTTTATCCGGCAGGTAACCATATAAATTCTGTGCTCCCTGCAAAATCGGAATCAGGTTACCTTTTTTATGCTTGTATTTTTTTATTAAAGGGTCTAATAATGAAACATCTACATCATCCTTATCCTGACGTACGATTTTGGTTTTAATTCTTGCTATTCGCATTTTGTTATTATGTTATTGAGTTATTTATTTATTGATGTTAAAAATATTCGTAATTTAAATCCATATTATCTAAGGTCTAAAGCGAGAAAATTTTATTCTACCAGGATTTCTTTGATTTGATATATTAGCATTTTTTGTACAGAAGGAAAAGAATAACAATAAATCTAAATTTCTTTTCTAAAACTCCTAAATTTTATTTTAATTTTCTAACAATATTACCAAATCTTAATTTAATTTCACTTAAGTCCTTATGATATTAATATTTTAATTAAATAATATAATCTTTCGTTTCGTCTGGATTCCAGCTTTCGCTGGAATGACAAATTAACCGCAGAGTTTTACCTCTGGATTCCCGCATTCGCGGGAATGACAAATTATAAAGTGTGTATTTTCACACATACTCTCCATAGTTTTAACTTTAAAACTATGCCATTTCAGACAACTTCTTATGTATTGCATTCGCTGCTATTCTTCCGGCGCCCATAGCTAAAATTACTGTTGCAGAACCCGTTACGATATCTCCACCTGCATATACAAATTCTTTTGATGTCTCCATTGTATCAGGATTTACCTCAAGATAACCCCATTTGTTACGTCTCAAATCCGGTGTCGTCTGGAATATTATAGGATTCGGTCCTGTTCCGATTGCAACTACTACCAAATCCGTATTCAATGTAAAGTTTGAATTTTCAATTGCAACAGGTCTTCTTCTTCCTGACGCATCGGGTTCACCAAGTTTCATTCTTATACATTCCATACCTTTTACCATGTTCTGGTCAGTTCCTAAATATTTAACCGGATTTGTCAACAACATAAATTTCACACCTTCTTCTTCTGCGTGTCTTACTTCTTCGTGTCTTGCAGGCAGTTCCTGTCTTGAACGTCTGTAAACAATAGTAACTTCCGTCGCACCGGTTCTGATAGCTGTTCTGGCGGAATCCATTGCAACGTTACCGCCGCCGACAACAACAACTTTAGTTCCTCGTGGTTTCGGAGTATCATATTCAGGGAATTTATAAGCTTTCATCAGATTCATTCGGGTTAAATATTCATTCGATGAAAATACATTTCCCAGACTTTCACCTTCTATGTTCATAAAAGTCGGAAGACCGGCACCAACACCAATAAATACCGAACTGAAATGTTCCAAAAGTTCATCAATCGTAATCGTTCTGCCGATTACGTGATTAAGTTCAAACCTTACTCCAAGTTTTTTCAAATAATCAATTTCAAAATGCACGATTGATTTTGGCAACCTGAATTCAGGAATGCCATAAACCAGCACTCCGCCTGTTTCGTGTAATGCTTCAAAAATTGTACACTGGTATCCAAGCTGTTGAAGGTCGGCTGCTACTGTAAGTCCCGCGGGTCCTGAACCGACTATAGCTATTTTTTTATTTATTCTTGTTTTAATCGAAGGTGCTTTAACTAAATCCATTTTGCGTTCAAAATCTGCAACAAATCTTTCAAGGTTTCCGATTGCGACGGGCTTATCTCTTAAACCGAGAATGCAAAGCGCTTCACATTGTGATTCCTGCGGACAAACTCTTCCGCAAATTGCAGGTAAAATATTTCTCTCTTTTATTTTCTTTGCAGATTCATCGTATTTGTTATCTCTTATACATTGTATAAAAGCAGGTATATCGATATTCACAGGACATCCGTCTACACATTTAGGATTTTTACATTGCAGACATCTGCCAGCTTCGAAATCTGCAAGTTCAGATGTATAACCATAAGGAACTTCGAGGTAATTTGCACCGCGCAGCTTTTGGTCCTGCTCGGGCATTTCCTGACGCGGAATTTTTAATTTTATTTTATTTTCATCAGCCTTAGTAAGACCATGCCATTCGCATTTATGTCTCGTGCAAATGAAAAACGGTATGAGTTTAGAATAAACCGCTATAATCATTTCAGCTACGGGGGAACCGCATTGTCCGCATTTTGTAACTTCAGATATCAGACTTTTTTTACATCGCGGACACAACAAATCATCAATATTATCATTTTCTCCGATAGGCACCGAAGACTCTACATCGAATACATCGAGATAAGGACTCAATTTGAGTTCTATTTCCTGACCATGATATTTTGCTTTATAGATTAATAACTTTTCGTCTTTCTTTTCGACATTAAACGTGTTCCTGCAATGCGGGCAATAAGCGTTTAAATAAGTTTTAAACTTTAGATATTTGACGTCCTGTTCAAACATAGATTTTTATAATTTTAATTTATGAACAATACGCATAGCACATTAACTTTCTCAACGACAAACTTAGCCTGACTATAAAATCATTTTTTATCTTATTGAATATAATAATGAATCTTTTTCGTCTTTCAGATATATATTATTTCTTTTTTCCAGTTCTTCGAAATCAACCAAATGTCCGTCAAAATCAGGACCATCCACACAGCAGAACTGTGTCCTGTTATCAACCGTAACCCTGCACCCACCGCACATTCCGGTGCCATCAATCATTACCGGATTTAAACTTACCATTGTAGGAACATTAAATTTCTTTGTAAGTTTACAGACATTTTTCATCATGATAATAGGACCTATTGCATAAACCAGTTTAACATCATATCTTTCTTCAAGATATTTTTGAAGCGGCTGTGTAACAAATCCTCTTGTACCCCAGCTTCCGTCATCGGTTGTTACAACAAGTTCATCACACATCGCACGCATCTCGTCTTCAAGGATCAACAATTCTTTTTCTTTTGCACCAATAATTCCTATCACAGTATTCCCGGCTTCTTTAAAAGCTTTTGTAATGTGGTGCAGAATTGCAATACCCGTACCGCCGCCTACCATTACAACAGTCCCGATTTTTTCCACTTCAGCTGCTTTACCAAGCGGACCTACAACGTCTTTAATTAAATCACCTTCTTTCAGAGACCTCATCAGCGCCGTTGTTTTTCCGACTACCTGAAAGATAATGGAAATTACACCGGCAAATTCATCCTTATCCGCAATAGTTAACGGAATTCTTTCGCCGGTTTCATTAACTCTTACAATTACGAATTGTCCGGCTTTTGCTTTTGCCGCAATCTTCGGAGCTGTCAGGTCAAAACGAATTATTGAGCCTTTTGCTAACTCCTGTTTCCTGATAATTTGGAACATTGCCTTTTTTTAATTAATTAATAAAAATTAAAGGTACTAAAGTTTTAATAATTTTATTCGTTAAATTTTTTAATTCCTCCGCTTGAAAGGAAAATCTGAAAAATTATTAATATTAATTAATGATATTAAATTAACATTTATAATTTAACATTTACAATTGAATATGCTACCATTCAAGACTATCTTCGAGTTTTATTTCTTCAATGTCATCTTCACTTAATCCGTGCCAGCGGCAACCTTTCTTTGAGCAAATGTAAAAATCAATTAATTTTGACCTCGCACTAATTGCAATCATAGCTACAGGTGACCCGCATTTTTCACAATTTTTGTCATCAAGCATTAAGCTTTCATCGCAATGGAAGCATTTGATATCAACTACAGGTTTACCTTCTGCAAGGAAGACAGTCGATTTTGAAGAAAACACATTTAAATAAGGACTTAACATTACATACCCGGATTCTTCAGCGTTATTTACAATTTTCAATTTAAGCATATCACTATCTATCAGACTCCTTTTGCAATGAGGACAATACGCTGATAGAAAAGTACCGGTCTCAATTATTTCTTTATTTTCATCTTTAACAGGTTCAGGTATTACTTCGACTGATTCTTTTTCCTCTCTTTTGTCGACATAACCATATTCCTGGTAAAATTTTGCGAGTGCCATCGACAAATCTTCAAATTCAATCACATGGTTTTTACATCCTGCTCTTGTACACACACTTACTCTGCCACCCATATCGAGATAAAATGGTGCCATAGGTGCCTTACATACTTTGCACTCGATGTCACTATTCAAATCAAAATGACAATGCGGGCAGCTAAACTCTGCAATGTCATTGTTTGGACAATCCACGTCGCATATGTAATTGTAACTTCCATAGATTGAACTTAAATTAATTGCCCCGTTTTTATCTGCTATTTTAATACTCAGTTTTATACTCGGTTCATTGTCGACAGGATGTTCTTCGTCCATAAAAGATACGCCGCATATAGGACACTTTACGTTTAAAGAAACGAAATTATACATAATATAAACTCCTTATTGTGAAGCGGTTAAAGGATAAGATTTTTAAATATTTTATTGCCAATTTATTACTTCGTTCTCGATTGTGAGACGATATTATTAAGTACAAATATAGTCAAAATGGATAAAAACTGATATACTAAAATATATAAAAAGATAAGAAAATCCGATTAAAAAGGTCGTAAATGATAAATGAAGGCAGAATAATTTTCTCTTAGTCTCAATCCCGGTTAAAAATGCAAATAGCAGATGTGAAATTCTGTTCGAATTGTTAAATCAAGCCGGTTCTTTTTGAAGCTTTCTTATCTTTTCAATAGAAAGCAAAATAACTTCATTAGTAGCAGGCAAAGAAAAATCGGGTTCAAATTCATGATTTCCAACCGCAGATATTGCATCTTTTATTGCAAGCCATACGGAAAATGCAAGCATTAACGGCGGCTCTCCGACAGCTTTACTTTTGCGAATTGTATTTTCATTCGGATATCCTTCAAGCAATTCAATTCGAAAATCCTCAGGAATATCCTGTATTGTCGGAATTTTATAAGTATCCGGGGAATGATTCAAAAGATGACCATCAGAATCCCATTTAATGTCTTCAGTTGTTACCCAGCCCGTGCCCTGAATAAACCCGCCGATAACCTGCCCTTTATCAATTCCTTTGTTCAGCGTGTCTCCAGCATCATGCAATATATCCGTTCGTAATATTTTATTATAACCTGTTAAAGTATCAACGATAACTTCCGATACAGCCATACCGTATGCAAAATAATGAAATGGTTTTCCCTGACCTTTTTCACGGTCAAATCCAATATTCGGAGTTTTATAATAACCTGTTGAACTCAAACTTATTTGATTAAGATATGCATTCGAAATAAGCTCATTAAAAGAAATTTTTCTTTCGGGAATTTTTATATCATACACAAAATTATTTTCGAATTTAATATTATGTTTTTTCGAACATATACCTTCATATTTTTTCCTGAATTCATCAACAACAAATTCTGACAAACGGGATTTAATCGTTTCTATTGCATTCTTCACTGCCATTCCATTTAAATCAGAACCCGAAGATGCCGCCGTCGCAGAAGTATTCGGAATTTTAGATGTATTCGTAGCGTTAACTTTAATTTTGACTAACTTAATTCCTAATTCCTTCGATGTAATTTTTAATATCTTAGTATTTAATCCCTGTCCCATTTCTGTTCCGCCGTGATTGACAAGCACTGTGCCGTCTTTATATATATTTACCAGCGCTCCCGCCTGATTTAAAAATGATGTCGTAAATGAAATTCCGAATTTTACCGGAGTAATTGCCATTCCCTTTTTATAAAATTCATTTGATTTATTGAATTCGTTTATCTCTTCGCGTCTTTTGATATAATCGGATGATTTAATAAGTTTATCAAATAAAATAAAGAGGCGGTTGTTTTCAATACACTGTCCGTAAGGAGAAATATTATTATTTTCGATTTTATAAAAATTCTTATATCTGATTTCTGCAGAATCCATTTTTAGATAACGGGCAATTTTATCAATCGCTGTCTCGATGACGGCAATAGCCTGAGGACCCCCGAATCCACGCATTGCAACGTTTGACGGCATGTTAGTTTTATAAGCTCTGCCAATTATTTTGATATTCGGAATGAAATATGAATTATCAGCATGCAGCATTGCACGCTCGAGAATAGCCATAGACAAATCTGTTGCAGAGCCCGCATCACTGTTGAGTTCTACGCTGTAAGCATTAATAATTCCTTCATCATTAAAACCTACTTTGTATTTTGAAAGAAATCTGTGCCGCTTTCCTGTGATAATCTGGTCATCATCACGGAATAAATGAATCTTTACGGGTCTTTTAGTTGCATTACATAAAAGAGCACACCATGCAGCAATATGATTGGCTTCTGTTTCTTTTCCGCCAAATGCACCGCCGATTCTTTTGACTTCCACTTCAACGTCTTTAGAAGAGATTCCAAGGACTTCGGCAATTATAGCTTGCGTTTCACTTGGATGCTGTGTTGAACTGTAAGCTTTTATTTCATTGCCCTCACCCGGAATGCAAAGGCAGATTTGGGTTTCAAGGTACCAATGTTCCTGGGCACCTGTTTTTAAAGTTCCTTCGATAATATGCGCTGAATCTTCAAATCCCTTTTGTAAATTCCCTCTCTCAATTTTTCTTTTAGGAGCCAGTAAATTATATTTTTCAATCGCAGATTCAATACTAAGAATAGCTTCAAGCGGTTCGTATTTAATTTCAATGAGTTTTTCTGCTTCGATTGCTATTTCTTTTGAATCTGCAGCAATAAGCAGAATAGCCTGACCTATGGATGTAACTTCATTTTCAACCATGCACAACTCATCGTGAATAATAGGTCCCATCTGGTTAATCCCGGGAATTTCTTTATAGCTTAATATAGAATGAACACCTTTTAATTTCACTGCATCGGAAAAATCTATTTCCAATATTTTAGCGTGAGCATGTTTGCTGTATATAACATGACCTATTAACAGATTTTCGCTAACCGGCATATCATTAATAAATACTGCTTCTCCCGTACAATGTAATATGGCACTTTCGTGTTCTTGCATATTTTTTTAAACTAATTTTAATATCCCGTTATTAATTTGCAAATCATTAAAAAACTTCATTAATAAATTTTTTGCAGCGACTCTTCTGAATTCCGATTCTGCTCTTGCATCCGACAGTGGTTCGAATTCATTATAAATTAATTCCATTGCTACCTCTATATTTGTTCTGCTCCATTTTTTTTTCAATAAATATGTTTCGGCAGTTTTAGCCCGCTTTGTTATTTCCGCCATTCCTCCATATGCCATACAAATATCTTTCACGATTTCATTTTCTACCGATACTCTGAATGCTGAACTGACAGTGGAAATATCAAGGTCTTTTCTCTTTGATACTTTGTAAGTTTTTATTTTTGACTTTTCGTTCAGTTTAGGAATAAATACAGAAGTTATAATTTCATCTTTTCTTAAATCTGTTTTTCTGTATCCTTTAATATATTCTTCAATAGAAACATCCCTGCGGCTTTCAGCCGATTGCAAAATGACTTTTGCACCATAAGCAATAAGTACCGGAAGTGTATCGCCTATAGGCGAAGCTGAGCCAATGTTTCCGCCTATTGTAGCTAAATTCCTGATTTGCAATGAACCGAAAACTTTTAAAATATCGTATAATGGTTTTAATTTTTTCTCAGAATAATTTTTAAGCGCCTCAAGGCTTAATCCGCTTCCAAAATAATATCCATCATCGTTTTCTTCAAATCTTTTTAATTCATCAATTGCGGATAAATCTATAATATCTTTTAATAATTCGTTATTTTTTGTTTGCCTTAGCGCTATATCCGATGCACCGTTTATTAAAATTGCATCCGGATAATTTTTCCTTAATAAAAGCGCATCATCTAAATTAAATGGCTTAAAATAGCATTGATTGTTTGTTATTAATGAAATTGTCTTCTTATCTTTATTTATTTCTTTTAATAGTTTTACTATCTGAGTTTCTTTTTCTGAAAAATGGTCGGCACCGTCATTCTGACATGCCATCAATGCTGAATACAGAATAAACTGATAACCTGTACACCTGCATAGATTTCCGCTCAAAGCATCTTCAACAATTCCTTTTGAAGGATTGTTGTGATTTTTATAAAGTGCGAAGAGTGACATAATAAATCCGGGCGTGCAATATCCGCATTGACTTCCGAAACATTCCACCATTGCACTTTGAACGGGGTGAAGTTCACCTTTATTTTTAAGATTTTCAACTGTGATAATTTGCTTGCCGTGTATCATAGGAAGAAAGACAAGACAGGAATCAACAGCTTTGTATGAGATTTTATTTCCATCAAGTTCGCCCAAAGCTACTGTGCACGCACCACAATCACCTTCGGCACAGCCCTCTTTGACACCCTTGTGGTCACTTAAATCTCTCAGATAATTTAGAACTGTAGTTGTCGGTTTATATTTTAAATCCCGGCTGAAATCAAGTTCTATTATTTTATCATCAAGTACAAATTTTACAGAATTATTCATATCAGAAAATCAAATATAATTAATTTAAATATACGAAATGTAAATTAAAATGTGAAATGGTATGTTAATACTCCTTCCCAATCTTAATTGGGAAGGAGTATTATAAGTTGACTATTCTATTTTCGTTGCCGTTAATTTTCTGCCTTTTGTTTCAGGGAAAGTCCATATCCATGCGCCCGTAAGCAATGCAAAAAGTGCTGCAATTGAAATTCCGCTGCCCAATCCGTAATTAACTGCTACAATCGAAATAATTACCGGTGTAAAAAATTGAATTCCCCTTGCAAGGTTGAAAGCTGTTCCCATTGCCGTGCTCCTGATTTTCGTCGGAAACAGTTCCGAGAATAAAGGTCCGTAACCTCCAAACATTCCCGTACCAAATCCAACGAGAAACATGCATACAAGAATTAAATTCTGATATACAATTATATACTCCCATAAAGTAGTTATCATAACTAAACCTAATGCCATGATTACAGAGTAAATAGAATACGCTGGTCTTCTTCCGAGTTTATCGGCTATGAAACCGAAAGTGAAATAACCGATAAAACCTCCGGATTGTGTAACAAGCATAAACAATGCTGACTTTGCAATTGAAAATTGACGCTGTTCATGTAAATAACCCGGCATCCATGAATAAGTGAACCAATAAGCAGACATATCAAAAATTGCTAAAACCAATGCAAGTATAAAATATTTTCTATATTCAGTCGAAAATAAAAGTCCGAATTTATTTCTTCTTTCCTGTGCAATTTCTTCGTGTGTAAGTCTGTTCTCTTTTATCAATCTGTTTCTTTCTTCCCACAAATCCGATTCAGGTAAATGTTTTCTGATTAGAATAACCAAAATAGCCGGAAGTATTGAAATAAAAAAACAATATCTCCATCCAATTACGGGAGCTATATATCCTCCGATTACAGACGCGAGCGCAATTCCAAGCGGGGCGCCTGTTTGCATGAACGCTCCATACCTGCCACGCGCTTTCGCCGGAAAAGTCTCACCGATATAGGTTTGCCCTGTCCCCCATTCTCCGCCAACTCCAAGCCCTGTTATTATTCTGAAAATCAGCAGAAAAAATATGCTATAAGAAAATCCGCTCAGGAATGTTCCAATGCTGTATGTAAATATAGTCCACTGCAAAACTCTTTTCCTTCCGTATTTATCCGCTAAAAATCCGAATACCACTCCGCCAATCGCCGTAGCGGCGAGAGAAGCACCGAGCACAAAGGAAACTTCAACATCAGTAAAATGCAATTCCTTTTTAATAGGTATCATCAAAAAAGTATAGAGTATTAAATCATAAAAATCGAATACCCAACCTGCCCAACTCATAAATAATATTTTGTAGTGTGCCTTAGTTGGTTTTTCATGTTCACTTAAAAGTAATGACATGGTTTTGGTAAATTATTTTTATAAAGATTTCTTTTGATTATCTTTTTCAAATGAATAAGGACAAGCGACAAAGTGTTCCGCTTCTGCGATTTCTAATTTCGGAATGAACTTTGAACATTCCTCCCTTGCTATAGGACATCTGGTTCTGAATACACATCCCTCGGGTTTGTTAATTGGATTCGGTACTTCACCTTTTAAAATTATCCTTCCTTTTTTAGAACCTTCAACATTCGGTTCCGGGATGGAAGATATCAGAGCTTTGCTATAAGGATGCAATGGATTAAAATATACATCATCTGAATTTCCTGTTTCTACAATTTTGCCGAGATACATTATTGCTATTCTTGTACTCAAATGCCTCACTACCGAAAGGTCATGCGCAATAAATAATAAACTTAAATTGAATTCATCATGAAGTTCCTGAAGTAAATTAATTATTTGCGCCTGAATCGATACATCCAGTGCTGATACAGGTTCATCGGCAATAATAAGTTTCGGATTAGTTATCAACGCGCGTGCAATTCCAATTCTTTGTCTCTGTCCGCCTGAAAATTCATGAGAAAAATTTTTTGCAAGTTCTTTTTGCAGACCGACTCTTTCCATCATATCAAAAACCAATTCACGCCTTTTTGATTTATTTAATTTAGTATGATACAGTAACGGCTCTTCGATTATTTGCTCAACAGACAAACGGGAGTTAAGTGATGAATACGGGTCCTGAAATATTATTTGTATATCACCGCGATATTTTCTCATTTCATTTGACTTAAGCTTTACAATATCAATTTCACCGTCATCGGTTTTAAGAAATATTTCTCCTTTGATTTCAGTGTTATGAAAATTAAATTTTAGAATATTAATAATTGCTTTTGCAACAGTGGATTTACCGCAGCCGGATTCTCCTACAAGACCTAATGTTTCGCCTTTTTTAATTTCAAGATTAATATTTTCAACCGCTCCGATATTTTTTGTTTTTCTTAAAAATATCCCGCTGTGAACAGGAAAATTCACCGATAGATTTTTTATTTCGAGTATGTTGTCGTCTTTCATATTTAAAATATCAAAGCAATAATTATTTATTAATATAAATGACACCTGATTTTGTGCCCATTTTCCAATTTCTTTAATTCAGGTTCAACTTCAAAACATTTGTCAAATGCCTTATTACACCTCGTACAGAACTTACAGCCTTTCGGTAAGTCAAGAATATGAGGAATTGTTCCGTCAATTGCTTTAAGTTTCGTATGAGTTTTTTTGTTTGAATCCGGAATTGATTCAAGCAAACCAATTGTATAAGGATGTTTCGGATTAGAAAAAATTGTTTTAACATCCGCTATTTCCTGTATTTTCCCTCCGTACATTACTATGACCCTGTTACACATTTCAGCAATGACTCCAAGGTTGTGAGTGATTAACAATATTGCAGATTCTTTTCTATCGTTTTTTATTTTCAGCATCAAATCTATAATCTGTGCCTGTATCGTAACATCAAGGGCAGTTGTAGGTTCATCAGCTATTAATAATGATGGATTACATGCTAATGCCATAGCAATCATTACACGCTGTCTCATCCCTCCGCTAAACTGATGAGGATATTCTTTAATCCTGTTTTCTGCATCGGGGATTCCAGCCAGATTAAGTAAATCGATTGCTCTTGCAAACGAGTCTTTATGCGATATTTTATTATGTTGAAATATCGCTTCAGTTATTTGAGCAGAAATTCTTAACACCGGATTTAAAGAAGTCATAGGTTCCTGAAAAATCATAGAGATTTCGGCACCACGATATTTTTTCAATTCATCATAACTTAACTTTAGAATATCTACACCTTTGTAAATAATTTCGCCGCCTGCTATTTTTCCCGGTGGGTCAGGTATCAATCTTGTAATGGAATATGCAGTAACAGATTTACCGGCACCCGATTCACCGACGATTCCCAGAACTTCACCTTCAAAAATATCAAAACTTACATCATCAACTGCTTTTGCAGGAATTTTATTTTTTAATTTTATATCCGATTCATAAAATGATTTCAACTCGGAATCTTTTTCGTAATCATATTTATTTCTATTCCCGGAGTTATCCAGAAAGAAATACGTTTTAAGATTCTTTATTTCTAATATTTTTCTGTCCATCGGATAAATTAATAAATAAGTTTTTTTATCTTAATCTCGAATAAACTTTCGGGTCAAAAGCTTCTCTTGCTGCTTCGCCAATAAACACAATTAAAATTAATGTAACGAACTGCGCCCCGAGTGGAAAAGCGACAAGCCACCAGTTCGAAATATTTTCCATTCCCTGCTGAATTAACTGTCCCCAGCTTGGTGTCGGAGGCGGAAGTCCGAAGCCAAGATAATCGAGCGCAACAAGCGCTGATATGTTCCCAACAATTGCAAAAGGTAAAAAAGAAATAATAGGAGTTAAAGAATTCGGAAGAATATGTTTAAAAATTATTTTGGAATTTGACGCGCCCATTGCCACAGCTGCCGTGACATAATCGCGTGATTTTTCCCTGTAAAATTCTCCCCGGATATAATATGTAATCAAATACCAGTCAAACAAAGAAAGAATAATAATAAGCATCAAAAAATTCGGAACAATGATGGAGCTAACAATAATAATTACAAATAGAAAAGGAAGTGTCGACCATATTTCTATAAATCTCTGGAAGACAATATCCACCCATCCTCCGTAAAATCCAAGTATCGCCCCGATGATTGTTCCTATTAAATAAGAAATAAAAGCAACTGCAAGAGCAAAAGAAATCGAAATATTAAAACCATAAACTAATCTTGAAAAAACGTCTCTCGCACTTCCGTCTGTTCCGAGAATATGCAGTGACGTAGGAGCGTGTGGAGGATTTCCTTCCGTTTCATCGAGTAAATTTTCATTAGGTCCGTACGGATAAACCGGCATCAGCACCCAGTTACCGGAGTTTTCTTCTTTAAATTTTTTCTTTAAAATTCTATAATTTGCTTCTCCGTAATTATTTTGATTAAATTCCGAAGCATAATGCATTTTAAATACAGGAAAGAAATAATCTCCGTTATATTTTACAATCAAAGCATCCCTTCCTATAAAAACAGGAAGGATAAATGAAATTAAATATAAAAAGAGAATTATTATAAAAGAATAATAGCCGCGCTTCAGATTTTTGAATTTTCTCCAGCGTTTTTTAAAAAGTGATAACGATATTTTTTTTCCTGTATTAATATTATTTAAATTTTATTCTCGGGTCTGCGATTGCATAAATAATGTCCGAAAAAATATTTCCTAAGAGCATTAGTAAACTCGAAATTACAAGAATTCCCATTATTACGGGATAATCACGATTTATAATAGAATTATATCCGAGCAATCCCATTCCCTGTATATTAAAAACTTTTTCAATTAAAAAACTTCCCGCTAAGATCAGGCTTAAAAAATGTCCGAGCCCTGTTGAAATCGGGATTAATGAATTTCTCAAAGCGTGATTTAATATAACCCTCTTCTCCGATAATCCTTTTGCAAAAGCTGTTCTGATATAATCCTGACTTAAATTTTCTATTACGGAATTTTTTGTTAATATTGTTAAAGTTGCAAAATTACTGATTACGTAAGCTGTAACGGGTAAGATTGTATGATACAACTGGTCGAATATTTTTTGAAAAAAACTCATCGCTTCGAAATCATCAGACCTGAATCCTCCGAGCGGGAATACATTCCAGAAACTTCCGCCTCCGAATAAAATTAAAAGCAAAGCTCCGAAAGCCCAGCCAGGCGTGGAATATCCTATGAATACAATAACTGAAGATACAAAATCAAACTTAGAACCGTTCCTGACAGCCTTCAATACTCCAAGAGGTACACATACAATATAAGTCAGAATAAAACCTATCATGCCGAAATATATTGAAACAGGAAATCGTGAGAATATTAATTTAAGAACCGGTTCGGAATAAACGTAAGAATTTCCAAAATTGAATTTAAGCAAATTTCCAAGCCAGATTATATAACGTGTAGTGATTGGCTTATCGAATCCATAAAATTCTTTTATTTCTTTAAGTGCAGATTCCGGAATATTGTTGGTAATATTTCCTGAACGCGAGCTGACTTCCCCTCCGAAATTGCTTCCATAACGGAATTTCATTAATTCTATTTCAAGAGGACCTCCCGGTACTATTTGTAAAATAAAAAATGTAATAATTGTAATTCCGAGAAATGTTGGTATTATCAAAAGAAGTCTTCTTATAAAATAGCTCGTCATTTATAATTCATTTTTGCTATTAAAGGATATACGCGGCAGTAAGTTTTTATTTACTGTCGCAAAAATTATTTATTTTTTCAATAGTTGCTCTTCTTTTTCTTTTATCTGAATCCAGAATTTATTATCGATTTCGGTTATTGGTAAGCTTTTGGTTTTATCTGCGAACGCTACATCATATTCAGCCGCTCTTTCAGGGTCGTTCCACCAGTATGATAAAATAGATTTATAATCTTCAATTCGTTCCATCATACAATCCGGATAACCGAATTTATTCTGGAATGCAATTCTCTGGTAATTAGGAGTCCACTGGAATATATAATCAAAATGATTACAGGCTATGAAATCTAATTCCCTGATAATTTTTATTCTTTCATTTTTATCAAATGTTATTGCATATTTGTCAATGAGTTCATCTATTTTCGGGTCTTTCAAACCATCCCAGTTCGAAGTATTTTTTTCGTCAGCAAGCTTTGAATACATATATGTCCCGGGGTTTGGAATAAGTTGATTCTCCCATGCGGCAGGTAAAATCATAAAGTTAAATTCATTACCTAATTTTATTATCGTAGGTAAATCGATTTCTTTAAGATTCAGCTTTATCCCAACGTTTTTTAAATCTTCCTGGAATATGGTGAGATACCTGTCCATTCCTTTCTGAAAAGGTAATTCAACCTCAAATATTTTTCCGTTTTTAACGAGGTAACCATCGGAATTTTTTTCTGACCAGCCTGCTTCTTTTAATAATGCAATAGCAGAGTCGGGTTTAAAACTTAAATTCGGATTTGAAGGATTTTCATAAATACTATTTGGAAAAAATGATTTAATCATCGAATATGAATTGAAAAAGAATTTCTGATTGAATATATCCCTGTTAAATAAATATATAAATGCTTTCCTTATTTTAACATCGTCAAACGGTGCTTTTCTTGTATTAAACACTATTCCCTGCAAATTTGTAGGACATTCGTTGAATATTCTTTTTTTAAGAATCAGACCTCTCTTTAAATCTTCATTATCAAGTTTTTCATTCCAAGTCGAAGCACTTCTGACACTAAGAATATCAATTTCACCTTTTTTAAATTTTTCAAGTTCGAGTGCGGGGTCCTGTACTATTTCAAATCTGACTAAATCAAAATTGTTAAGACCTTTATTTAACTTGTTATTTTCCGCCCAATAATCACTTCTTCTTCTAATCATAAGTGATTGTCCTTTAATAATATCCTTTTCGCTTATGGTATAAGGTCCGCTGCCGGGAATCATATTAAACTGATATTTCGATAAAAAATCTTTTCCTGAAATATTATCGATATAATGTGCAGGTAATATTTTAAAAGCAAGACCGAAGAACCAAAATTGCTGAAAGTTCAGTGTTTTAGATTTTACACTTAGTATATATTTGCTTTCTGCTACCGGTTGTTCATAAGTTAAAAATACTTCATTCATAGCCGGGTCTAATATTTCAGGATTTGTATATAATTTCCAGGTGGCAATAACATCTTCCGATGTAACAGGTTTCCCGTCAGCCCACCGGGCATCAGGATTTATTCTGAATTTAAATTCTTTTTTATCATCGGAGATTTTCCAGTGTGTTGCAAGTTTTGGAACGTAATCTAATGTTACCGGATCTATATCGAGCAATGTTTCATAAATCATTCTTTCGAGAATAACCCTGAAATAGCTGTTTGAATTTTGACCGACAGTTCTTAATGTTACCGGAAATTCATTCAGAGACATTATTAAACTTCCGCCTTTAAAAGCTTTCGGGTTACCTATGGTGTTAAAATTTTCGTTTGTTTGCCAGCCTTCACCCTTAAAACCTGCCCCGCCCATTTCAGCAGGAACACCCGGGTCAGCACCTGGTGGAGTATCATATTGCTTTATTGATATTGGAGAAGTGTTGAACTTTTTTTGAGGCTTTTGAATCTTTGTACAACTCGTGAAGATAAATGCTAATAATAAAACAGTAAAAATTAAGTGGTAAAAATTTTTATTATACATATTCCCCTCTTGTTTTTTATAGTTCAAAGATAAAAAAATCATTCTAAAATTGATAGATGCTTAGTAATACCATTAAACTTTACTTACTATTTTGGTGTTAGAGATATAAAAAAATGAAAACAGTAAGAATCTCATTATCAGCTATTATAGTAATTATTTTGATTTGCAGGACGATTTATGCACAAAACCCGAATATTCAATTTGTTCAGGCATTTCCAAACCTGACTTTTACTCAGCCGACATTATTGACACACAGTAATGATGGAACAAACAGGATATTTGTTATTCAACAAAACGGTATAATAAAGGTTTTTCCGAATGATTCTAATGTTACTGCAGCTAATGCCAAAACATTTCTCGATATATCGAATAAAATTTCTTCATCATCCGGAGAAGAAGGATTGCTCGGGCTGGCATTTCACCCGAATTTCATGAATAACGGATATTTTTATATAGATTATACTGCTCCGAATCCATTGCATACAGTTATTGCAAGATTTAAAGTTTCATCAACTAATCCGGATAAAGCGGATTCGCTGAGCGAATATCAATTGCTCACGATTGTAAAGCCCTTTTCCAACCATAATGGAGGAAATTTAATATTTGGTTTAGATGGATATTTATATATCGGACCGGGTGATGGAGGAAGCGGCGGTGACCCATATAATAATGCTCAAAATACTCATGTGTTATTGGGAAAAATACTGAGAATAAATGTTAACGACACAACTTCAACAACAAGATATACAATTCCACCTACGAATCCTTTTTATAACGACACTGCCACAGGCAGGGGCGAAATATTTACATGGGGAATGAGAAATCCGTGGAGATTCTCACAAGACCCGGTAACCGGTCTTATTTACTGTGGTGATGTTGGACAGGATTTATGGGAAGAAGTAGACATTCTTCAGGTTGGAAAAAATTATGGATGGAGAGTTATCGAGGGCTATTCATGCTATAATCCGTCGACAGGTTGCGATACGACAGGTAAAACTATGCCTATTAAAGTTTACGGTCATGTTAACAGTGCCTGTTCGATTACAGGCGGTTGGGTTTACAGAGGTTCAAGAAGACCTGAATTGCAAGGAGCATATATTTACGGAGATTATTGTAACGGCAATGTTTCGATGCTAAGATATAACAATGGAAACGTTACTTCTGATTCGCTGTTAGCTACCGTTCCATCGGCTTTATCATCATTTGGAACTGACCAGTTTAACGAATTGTATTTGGTTGGTTATTCAACCGGTAAAATTTATCGATTCAATATGAGCAGCAGAACTGTTGGTATAAATAATAATACTTCAAATATTCCCGATAAATATTTATTAAATCAAAATTTTCCTAATCCATGCAATCCGTCAACGGTAATAAAATATTCACTGCCGGAAAATAATTTTGTTACATTAAAAATTTATGATATAAGGGGAAGAGAAATAGCTGCAATTGTTAACACTTTTCAGACAGCAGGAAATTATGCGATTCATTTTTCCGCAGACGAGTTCAGACTTTCAAGCGGAATATACTTTTATTCATTGAGAACGTCAAATTTTGAACAAAGTAAGAAGATGATAATATTGAAATAAATCGCTGATCAAATTTAAATGGCTGTTTTTATTAATCTTTCCTTCTCAGAAGATTATATAGAAGGAATACATGTCAGGACGAATTGGAATAGAGAGGTTAAATAATGTTGCAAAATTAATTTTTGTACATTATTATATGTATGTAAGGTTCTTGTGAGGAAATATAATTGTCTGCCCGGTTTGGTTTACCCTTTACCGGGCAGATTTTTTTATATAAACTCCTGAGAAATTAAAATATAATTGAAAAATAATAGTTTAATTTTTGTAATATAGTCTTAAGTTTGTATACAACTCCTCCGGAGTTGGTAAAACCGGTTAAATTTCCTCTTACAAATATAAAACTCCTTCCGAGTTTCATTTACAAAATTTAAAGCAAAATTTTATTAACAATCTCCTGATTGGCGATTTAAATTTTCAGGGCAATAATTTGAAATTTTTATTTTCCCTCTTTTCCCTTAATTTATCCTAAAAAGTAATACAATTGCCCATAACAAAGAAAGAAGCTGTACAAATCTATGACGCTACATATATTGTCTGTGACGTCGAAACTACGGGACTTTCACCTGTCTTTAACAGGATTACGGAAATTTCATTAATCAAAATTCGTGACGGAGAAATCACGGATAAATTTGTAACGCTTCTGAATCCGAAACAGCATATCCCTTATGGCATAACCTTACTCACAGGAATAACAAATGAAGATGTTGTCGACAAACCCACGTTCGAACAAATATCCGGAAAAATCATTTCTTTTTTTAAAACCGATAATCCGGAAAATACAATCTTCGTCGGGCATAATGTCGGATTTGATTATAAATTTGTTTATGAGTCATTTAAAAGACTGAAGAAACCCGTTTACTTCAAAGCAAAGACTCTATGCACCTGCAAACTCTCGAGAAGATTATTAAGAAAGCTTAAAAGTAAATCACTCTCGAGTGTCGCAGCACACCTCGGCGTTCAGCAGAAACAAAAACACCGTGCATATGATGATACACTTGCAACCGCTAAAATATTATTAGCTTTTCTTGAACGACTGGCGGATGAACATAATCTCGATACTCTCGATGAAGTTTTAAAATTTCAGAATACGAAAATATTCACCGAAGAAAAACAATCACCTGCTTTAAAGAGATTAAATATTAAATTAAAAGATATTCCTTCGAGCCCGGGAGTTTATTTTTTCAGAAGTACTTCTAACGAGATTCTCTACATTGGAAAAGCAAAAAATTTAAAAGAAAGATTATCTACTTATTTTCATCATAATTCCGAGCTTCCTTACAAGATAAAGAAATTAATATCGAACATTCGCAAGCTGGAATATGAAATTACAAATTCGGAATTATCGGCACTGATACTTGAATCGAAGCTGATTAAAAGATATAAACCCCGCTTTAACACTGCAATCAAGCGGTATCGCTTTCATCCGTTTTTAAAAATTGACATTCAAAACGATTTTCCGAAAGTTGAAAAAGTGTATGAGATTGAAAACGACGGTGCGAATTATTACGGTCCGTTTTCAAGCCGTATGACTGTTAATAATTTACTCAGGGAAATAAATGAAAAATTCCTGATACGGAAATGCGAAAGTAAAAAACTAAGGGCTTCGAAGAACAATTCCAACTGTATGTATTTTGATATCGGTCAGTGTGAAGCACCCTGCAACCGGACAATTTCTAAAGAAAAATACCGTCTGGAAGTTGAGAAAGTTCATAACTACATAACCGAAACGAATGAATCAACCGCACAGCATACATACAAAAAGCTTATGGCAATATTATCTGAAAAATTTGATTATGAAAAAGCGGCTTCTTTCCGTGACAGGCTGAAAGATATCGAAAAAGTAATGAGCTATCAGAAAGTTATAACTTCAGCAATCAACAATAAAAAAATAATTATCAAATGTAATAATTCTCATAAACGCGAAATCTTTTTTATTCATAACGGAAAACTACTCAATACTTTTGTTCTTGATAAAGAAAATGATTTTGACCAGAGTGATATAGTGGGAGAAATTGCAGATACGACAGAATATTTATATTTTTCATTAAGCAAATTTATAAAACATAAATATACTGCTGAAGAACTCGACGAAATAAAAGTAATCTCAAACTGGCTCGCCTTAAACCGTGATAAGAATTCCTACCTCGAAATTAACGAATCTCATACAAAAGACGACCTGATAAATTTTATATTTAGGAACAAATAAGTTTAAATCCCGAAGGGATGAAATTATTATAGAAAATTTTATTAAGTAATGAATAAACCCCGAAGGGGTGACATTAAATTCTTCGGGAATGCAGGAATTTACTCTCATATTTCTACATTGAAGTCGATGATTCAATATATCCCGGCTGGTTACTCCGTATTAATTTTAAAAGTCACAAAATTAATAATTCATTACTACCTATAAAATTTTCTGGATTCCCGCATTCGCGGGAATGACAGAACCCAAACGTTCAGTTTTAGGACAAACTCCGAAAGGAGAGGGGATATTAATTAAAATCTAATTTATCAGGGAATTATAAATCATTCATTTTGGTTTACATATTTACTGTTCCACTACTATTTTTTAAAATAAACCACATAAAAAGATGAAAATAAAATTATTAGTTCTATTCGCCGTTATTACACTACTTTCTTTCTCTTCCGTAAAAAATTCTTCCGCTCAAGCTTTAACTTATGATGTTGTTAACAATACAGGTGTAACATTAGTAGATGTTTACGTTACTCCTTCCGAAACGAATAACTGGGGAAATGATATTCTTCCCAATCATGTATTTGAAAACGGTATGACTATTACAGTTACGATTCCGGCAGATTACGGCACATCCTGTTTGTTCGATATGAAAATTACAGATGCAGTAGGCGGTCACATCACATTTACAGGAATAGATGCCTGCAAATTGGTAAAACTCCAAATTAACGGGGACGGGACATACCAGTATTTAGCAACTAAGGAATAAAATTGCAATACAAGATTTTTAAAAAAGGCGAAAATTTATTTTCGCCTTTTTTTTTCTGAGCATTCCGTACAATCGGGAGGTACCACCAAATTCAATAACTTATCAAAACTTCATATAAAAGCCACCTACAAAATTTACATAAGCAAAACTATGCCCGTCTCTCCAGTAATTATTGTAAGATGGTTTTAATATAATCCCCGCATCATCACTTAAAGGTGTTTTAAATCCGAATCCGATTTTTATCCCGGGATTGTAATTCGTCTCATTTGGTAAGAATTGATAATTTTCAATCAATTGTTTATCTATAAATATTCCAAAGCCGATTTCCAAATATGGTAATTTCGAATCCATTTGAATTTGAGCACCTATTAGAAAGCTATGAATTTCCAATACAGGAAAAATATCACCTACATCTATATTGCTTCTATGTAAGTTTGAAAATTCATAATTAACCATCGGTGAAATGTATTTAGATATTTTATATGAAGCCGATACATCTATATTCAAACCATTTGTAGAAGCTTTGTCGAGATAATCCATTAAGATCGAACTCCCGGCAAGAACATCAAAAGTCAATTTTTTCTCTATTACGTTTTGTGAATAACCGTTAATATTAATAAATAATATTATTAATACTATAAACGTTGTAGCTTTGCTTATTAATCGCATATTAAATTATTTATTTAATTAAAAATATATTTTTCCCTTCGTTCCCAATGTTCTCATTGTGGAAATCATTTCCATCTCTTTGTAATCAGGGATGAAAATGAATATTTAAAATTTAAAACTTCATAAAAACTCCGCCTATGAAATCTATATATGAAAAGCTGCATCCATCTCTCCAATAATTATTATATGAAGGCTTTAATATTATTCCGGCAGCATCTGATAACGGCGTACAAAATCCAAACCCGAATTTTATTCCCGGATTGTATCTTTTCTGAACATTTTTGACAGGACTAAATTTTGTTTCACCTGAGCTGTAATCTATAAACACACCTGTACCATATTCAAAATATAATAGTTTTGATTTTATTTGTACCTGTTCACCTAATATTATTGCCTGAATTCCGGAAACAGAAAATACTTCATCAAACATATTTGTGTTTTCTCTCGTATTTACATATTCATATGAAATCATTGGAGAAATATATTTTGATAATTTATAAGAAACTGAAATATCTAAACTAATATTAACACCCGATAATCTATCGAGATAATTCATCATAGTAGAAGTACCCATAGCAATGTCAACAGTTAATTTTTTTTCCTTCTCATTCTGCGAATAACCATTAATTTTTAAAAAGAAAATTATTAATACCGATAAAACTATTGATATGATTTTTGGTCGCATATTAAATTATTTTTATTTTTAAAAATATTTCCTATTTTAATATTACGGTTTTGTCGTAAAATATCTGTTGTTACTTCCATTTTGAACTTTATTACCGTCAGTATTTTCGGCATTTACTAAATCATTCAAACCATTTGATGAAGGTAGGTTTAATGTTGCAAACCATCTGTAAGCTTTATTACTAATATCTATATTAAATATTTTCCTCATCCATTTTAAATCAAAATTTGTCTGCGTTGTATAAAAATTATAACTATAATGATTCAAAGTATCATAAATCATAATACTATAAACACCATTCATCGTACCTGAAAAAGAAAATGTTGTATTGGAATCAACATTTAAAGCATAATTCGGAGGAGATATTAACGAAGGTGAACTTTCGATATTCAACAGGATTCCCGAACCCGAGTTCGGAACCCGGAACCGCCTGTAATATGAACTCATTGAATCCAGATTACCGTTAACAAAAATAAACGTTGAATAATTTATAGGTAAATTCGTAGGCAAAACTAAATTAAAATTATTATCTGTAAATTGCTCGAACATATCATTAGTAGCAAAATTTGGAGTTACTTTTCTACCGAAATTCAGAAAATATATTTTAAAATCTGCTGTACTTCCTCCGGATATTGTTCCTGTAATGTTCGTTTCTCCGGGATTGAGGGCTAAATCCGCCTGAGTGAAATTAACAGAATAGTTTCCATTTACGGATAATGTAATACTGTCTTTCATACCAAAATTATCATAAGAAATTATATGTCCGCTGTTATCGATTGAATATAATAATACAATTAACTTGCCCCTGACGGAAGAATAGTTATGCATATTTATTGAAGCATTTGTTATGTTTCCTTCAATAGGATAATATGAATTCATATCGTCACCGTTTGTAAAAAATATTTTTCCATGCTTTCCGGAATATTCTGAAGGAATATTAACTATTAAACCACAGCTAAATGATAATATACTGGTTGTATAATTATATAAATCAAGATTAGTGACTGACAAGTTTTTATAATAATTTCCGTTTTTATTTAATGAATCTGTTAAAATCAGATCATAAGGTGTAGAGACATTATCTATACTGAAACTACCATCACTTGCAGTAAATGTGCTTTTATCACCGATAAAAATTTTAATATTTGGGAATGGCTGACGCAAAACATCATATACATGACCTGAAACAGTATGAACCGACGATGTGACCGGAGTATTTTCCGAGCAACCGAAATAAAATGCAGATAGAATGAGGATTGAGGAATATAAGATTTTCCTTAACATGATGTATCTCCTGTTTTAATTTTAAAAAAAGAGATATAGTTATTTTATGTTGTTATTTTTTTAACGGTTCGTAAAATTTGGTAGAAATTAATCTATATTAGGATTTATTTATTAAGCAAAACTACAATTAATGAATGATTTTGTCAAGTCTTAATTTGAAAACCGAAAAAAAAATATTTCGTCCAGAAACTCCATTCACTCCCACAACCCATATTCAAAAAATCAATATCAGGACTGTCAGGATTTAAATAATAATCAAGCCCACCGCTATTATATCCCCTGCAATATACGGTCCAGGATAGATATTTATTTGATAGATCAATTCCACACTTATTTAAGAATTTTAAATCGAATGAAGTTTGAGTTGTATATAAGTCATACGTGTAGCCGTTATCAATTTCTATTCTATAAATTCCATTATTTAAGCCCGATGAAAAACTAAAAACTGTATTTGTATCTATTCCCGTAGCCTTATCAGGAGGAGAAATTAATACAGGACGGTCTTCTACTTTTAATTGAAATACTCCACCAGCACTTGGTAAAACAAAATTTCTCTGGGGGAAATGAAAACCATTACCACCAGTCCCGGTCATATCTATTTCGACAACAGGATAGAAATTAACCGGTAAACCTGTAGGAATATTAAAGTCAAATGTATTTCCTGTAAAATGTTCGTCCGAATCCCACTTTTCATCAACATCCTCATATCTTCTTTTCAATGAAAATTCCAAATAAAATCTTTGATCTGCCGAATTAATATTTGAAGCAATTGTTCCCGATACATTTGTATTGGCCGGAATTGAAATCATATCATCTTTCGTAAATACCACATTATATTCTTTATTCGGTTCAACTGTTAAGTTATCTTTTTAGCATATTTAATATAATATCTTTTTCCATTATTTATTGTATAGCAAAGCAGTATGAGTTTCCCCGTAATGGGATTGTTATCCATAAAAAATCCGGGGCGAATAACATTTGAATCCGGCGGAAATCTATAATCTATAAATTTACCATCTGTAAAATACTTTATCGCTCCGTTTTGCGTGCCATACGTGCTATCGGAATAGTAACTAACATTAATTGCGCAACGCGGAACCATCTTTCCGGAGTAAGAACTTGTTGGTATAAAAATGTGCAGATTGTCTAAGTTCAAATTTTTAAATACATGATAACATTTATTTTTATTTCCTGAAGGTAGATTCGTTATACTATCAAGGATATAAAGATCATAAGGTTTTGTTACATCGTTTATAGTAAAATTGCCTACTGCATCCGTATATGTAGTTTTATCTCCAATTTGAACCTTTATATTTTCATAAGGCATTACCGTATTAACCCCAATAAGTATTTTACCTATCACGTTGTTTGTTGAATTAGATGGCGTTACGATGTTATTATTGTTACAGCCTGCCGTGAAAAGGAATACCATAATTAAAGCTTTATAAAAAGATTTCATTAACATATTACCTCCAGATTTTAAGTGATACATTTAAGAAATATTTTATCCGTTTTGAAGACTAACCTGAAAAAATTCTTCGCTGAATTTATAAATGAAACTTAGATTTAATGAAATTAAATATCAAGGTTGATAATAAGTATTTGAAAATTCTAATAATTATGAGTAAAGAAAATAAAGAAATAAAACTATTAGTGTTAAATTTGTCTTAATTTAATTAATCTATTTTATTTGAACTTAAAAATAATAATTAATTAAACACGGAATCAAAAAATCCTTTATCGGATTTTTCCTAATTTTTCGGCTGGAAGTTTTCCGATTTTGCGAGTTGTTTTAAAATTTCTTTTTCCTTCGAGGAAAGTTTTTTGGGAATGTAAACATTCACCTGCACAAGCTGGTCTCCCCTGCCGTAACCGTTCAGGTGTTTGATTCCTTTGTCCTTCATTTTTAAAATATCACCGGATTGTGTGCCGGGTTCAATTTTAAGTCTTGCTTTTCCGTTTAGAGTCGGAACGATAACATCTGCTCCGAGGGCGGCATCTATGAAACTTAAATTAAGTTCATAAATCACATCATCATTATTTCTTGTAAATATTTTGCTTTCTTCTTCTTCTATGAATACAAGCAAATCGCCGTTTACTCCGCCGCGCGCACCCGCATTACCCTGACCGCGCATAGGAATATAATTTCCCTCAACAACTCCGGCAGGAACTTTTACTTTTATTGTTGATTCCGATTTTATCCTGCCGTCACCGCTACATTCCGGACATTTTTCTTTTACGATTCTGCCTTCGCCATTACAATGCGGACATTCGGATACATTAACAAACTGACCGAAGAACGAACGCGATACCTGTTTTATCTGTCCTGTTCCGTTGCAATACGAACATGTCGTATAACCGCTTCCGGCTTTCGCTCCGGTACCGTTGCAGGCTCCGCAGGTTTTTTGTTTTTTAATTTTAAGAGTCTTCTCGACGCCTTCTGCAATTTCAGACAGATTTAATTTTAAAGAAATCTTTATATCGGAACCCGAGATTCCTTGCGAACCGTGTCTACGTGAAGACGAATTGCCAGTTCCGAAAAAATCATCGAAGATGCTTCCGCCGCCGCCGAAACTTCCGAATATATCTCCAAAATGTGAAAATATATCATTGATATTATCGAAGCCCTGAAAGCCCGTAGAGTTCACACCCTGATGACCGAACTGGTCGTAACGTGAACGCTTTTGTGAATCGGATAAAACCTCGTAAGCTTCAGCGCATTCTTTAAATTTATCTTCGGCTTCTTTGTTACCCGGATTCCTGTCCGGATGATATTGCATTGCGAGTTTTCTGTATGCGGATTTTATCTCATCCGTCGAAGCAGATTTGTTTACTCCCAATATTTCATAATAATCACGTTTGGTCATGTGTTCAATAATTTATTTATATTCTCCAATTTAATTTCCTTTATTATTTTCAGGAGCTTCCGAAGAAACTAAAACTTTTGCGTGCCTTATAACTTTATCTTTCAGGTAAAAACCTTTTTCAACAACATCAATAACAGTGTTCGGCTTTACCCCCTCTTTCGGAACCTGCAGCAATGCATCACATAAATTTACATCGAATTCTTTTCCGAGCACATCAATTTCTTTCAGCCCTTCCTTTTTCAATACTTTTTTGAATTTGTCCTGAATATGCTTAATGCCGGTTTTGAGGGTTTCGAAATCCTTCGTCTCGCCTTTTTCAATCGAATCGATTGACCTGTTAACATCATCATAAACGGGAAGCAATTCCCTAATCAAATGTTCGGATGCATATTTGATGTAATTCGAAAGTTCATTCTCGGTTCTTTTTTTATAATTCTCGAATTCCGCGGCTTTCCTGAGCAAAGCATTTTTCATATTTGTTAATTCTTCTTTCAGTTTGCTATCATCATTTTGATTTTCGTCGATAACATTTTCTTCTCCCGATTCCCTATTTATTTCAATTTCTTTTTCGGTATGCTTTTTATCTTTATCGTTTTTTGACATATTAATTTACGAATTTATTTCTGTTATTAAACTTGATGTATATTCTATTAACGAAACCATTTTTTTATAATTCATTCTCTTTGGTCCCACTATTCCTATATTTCCTTTGATATCGCCGAATGTATAAGTGGTGCAAATCACGCTGTAATCTTTAAGTTTCTTTTCAAAATTTTCGGAACCTATAGAAATCGTAAGCTCATCTTTGTTCATGCCTTTGTTCTGAAATATATGAACGACAAGGTTCCTGTCTTCTGATAATTCCACAATATTCTTGAAATTTTTCGGGTCAACGAATTCAGGCTGTAAAATAATATCACCCGCACCTGCTATATATATATTTCCACCCTTTTCTTCGTCAGCATAAATCTTATCAATGGAATTGATAAACAGCTGAAACATTTCAGGGTCTTCGTATTTAATGTCACTTACACGCTCTGCAAATGTTTCCCTGATTTCCTTTAAAGTCAATCCCTGAAGTTTTTCATTTAAATATGTCGTCAGCCTTTCGATTTTTGTTCGAGTGATTTCATTTTCGATTTCCATAATTACAGTCCGTACGTAACCTGATTTAATATTAAGAACGACAAGTATTTTACTGGATGAGATAATTATCAATTCAAGTTTTTCGAAAATACCGGTGCTTAAAAAAGGTTCCGTAACAATCGCAAGCTGTCTTGAAATTTTTCCTAATATTTTTGATGTTTCAGAGAATAAATCCTGGCTATCGACAATATTGCTTTTTGAATCTTCAATCTGACTTCTTATGAAATTAATTTCGGATTTATTCAATGATTCTTTATTCATTAATGAATCGACATAAAACCTGTATCCCTTATCAGTTGGTTTCCGTCCTGCAGATGTATGCGGAGTTTCAAGAAAATCCATATCCTCGAGGTCACTCATTACATTTCTGATGGTTGCAGAAGACAAATTCAAATCAGTATCTTTCGATATTGAACGCGAGCCTATCGGGAATGCAGACTTTATGAAATTTTCTACAATATATTTTAAAATATCTTTTTCTCTATTTGATAATATTTCCTGCATATTTATTTAACTACAATCTATAATTTAACTAATCTGGAAAATTTTTAAAATCCATAATTTACGAACTAATATTTTTACCTTCGATGTTTTTTAAATTACTTAATGTAATATCAATGTTTTCATCAAGGAAATGCCTGGCTAAATGTCTTGCGCGTCTGACCTCATTTAAATCTATATTCGATATTAATAAATCTTCTTCAAAAAGTTTCCCTTTTATTATAACATTCCCGAACGGGTCAATAATTTCACTTCCTCCCCAGAAATTAACACCGTCTTCAAAACCGACCCTGTTGCAGAAAACAAAATAAACGGATAAAAGCCTTGCAAATGATTTGTGATGTTCGGAATTTATTACGTAATTATTAAATTTATAGGTGTCGGTAGCAAGCCTGGTCGGAGAAGCCGCTAATCCGAAAATAATTTTCGCACCATCCATCGCCAGAATATAAGGTAAAGTTATGTGCCACAAATCCTCACATATTAGTATTCCGTTCCTTCCAAATTTTGAATCGAACGCCTTGCATACTTTGCCTTTTGAAAAATATCTGAACTCTTCGAATATGCCGTATGTCGGAGGATAAATTTTTTTATGTGTAAATGATACACTTCCTTCAGATATAAAAGCCGAAGAATTATATAAACCGAAATTTTCATCTTCCTCTACAAATCCGCAGATTATTGATATTTCTTTGCTTTTCTTTTTAAGTTCAGCAAGCCTGTCTGATTTATAAGGATTAACTGCTATATCGAAATTAATATCTTTAAGTGAATAACCTGTCAGAGACAATTCCGGAAACAAGATTAAATCACATTTATTTTTAACAGCTTCATTGCAAAATTCAATGTGATGCTTAACATTTTTATCGAAATCGCCTAAAACCGAATTAATTTGTGCAACTGCTATCTTCATAAATTATTTGTAAAGAATTTTTGTAAATAATATTCTTAGTTCACCCGAAAGGAATAAACCAATTCGCAACAAGGTAAATAAAAAGAAATTGTAATCATGTTTTTTAAAATATCTCAGGCAATCACGGTTCCAGACTCTTATCATCCTCACCCTGTCTTTTAATATGCTGGTACCTATTTTATGATAAATTTTTGCTTCGGGAAGATAAAAAATGTTATAACCCATTTCATAAATTTGTTTGCATATATCAATATCATTAAAAAACATATAGAAACTATCATCGAGCAATAATTTTTTTTCAAATAAAGTCTTTCTCATTAACAGCGCCGCCGCCATTGGTTGTTCAACTTCCCTGGTTTCGTTATGGTCAAAATATTTCATTTTCCATCTTGAGAATATTCTGCTTTTAGGAAACAGCGAAGACAAAAGAGTGAATTGAAAAAATAAGTCGCGATAACCGGGAAACCTGCGGCAGGAATATTGCACCTTTTTTGATCTTGTAAGTAATTGCGGAGCAACAGCTCCTGTTTTTTCATTTTTCACTAAAAAACTATACAGCGTGTTAATTGCGTCTTCAAGAATTTGAGTATCGGGATTTAAAAGCATTATATAATCCCCTGTAGATTTTTCGATTCCCTGGTTGCAACCCTTAGTAAATCCGAGATTTTCATTATTCCGAATAAATTTAATTTTATAAGGAAATATTTTTATAAAATTCTCAATTACTGCCGCTGTATTATCAGATGAATTATTATCAATTACTATTGTCTCTATTTCTAATTTATTTTTATCATAAAAATTATTATAAATTGACCCCAAGCATTCGGCAATGTCTTCTTCACTATTCCATGTAACTATTATGATTGATAATGTATCTATTTTTATTCTCCTTATTAATAAATACTATGCTTTGTTATTATCGTATCTTTTAAATAATGTGCGTCATCCCGTTTAGGATAATCCTGCATATAATGCAATCCGCGGGATTCTTTTCTTTTCATCGCTGATTTGATTATCATATAAGCAACGGCAACGAGGTTTCTTAATTCAAGCAATTCGACCGTAACTCTTGTCCTGTTATAAAATTCCTTGATTTCTTCTTTCATCATTTTAATTCTTCTGAAAGCACGTTTTAACCTGTAAGTATTTCTTACTATTCCGACGTAATCACTCATGATTTCTTTTATCTCATGTTTATTATGAGAGATTAAAATCCATTCCTCAGTGTTTTCCGTTCCTGAATCATCCCAATCGAGTATATCATTTCTCGTATCAATTAACTGTCTTACGGAAGCCTGTTTGCTAAAATCATTTTTTATATAATTGTAAATATCGTTGGAAAATACAACACCCTCGAGAAGCGAATTCGATGCTAAACGGTTTGCGCCGTGAACACCGGTCATGCTGACTTCACCACAGGCAAACAGATTATGAATATTGGTCTTTCCATTCAAATCTATCTTTACCCCTCCACACGCGTAATGCGCAGCGGGTACGACCGGAATCATCTCTCTTGTTATGTCCAATCCTTTTTTAAGACACTTATCGTAAATATTCGGGAAATTATTTTTAATATTTTTCGGGCCTATCGGACTTAAATCAAGATAAACAAATGCATCCCCGCTCTTTTTTAATTCATTATCGATAGCCCTTGCCACTATATCTCTCGGTGCTAAAGATTTACGCGGGTCATAATTCTGCATGAACTCTTCGCCATTTTTCTTTCTTAATACAGCACCGGCACCTCTCACAGCCTCAGATATTAAAAATACCTGCGTATCATCTTCGACTTCTTTTTCATAAAGAGAAGTCGGATGAAATTGTACAAATTCCATATTTCCGAGTTCGCATCCCGCTCGATAAGCCATCGCAAATCCATCGCCGGTTGCAATAGCAGGATTCGTAGTGTGCAAATAGACCTGTCCGAGGCCACCCGTTGCGAGTATTGTTTTACGGGAAATAATTTTTTCGATTCTTTCTGATTTTACGTTAAAAGCGTAAATTCCAAAACAATTTTTTTGCTTATTGCTTTTTTTATCCTGTCTTTTCCCGAAACTCAGATTTGCCTGATTACCGGATTTTGTATTTCGCTCGGTTAGTAAATCAACTGCGAAGAAATATTCCAGAATTTTAATATCTTTATTTTTGGAAATATCATACAATAATGCCCTTTCAATCTCTTTTCCTGTAAGGTCTTTGGAATGTACTATCCTGTTCCTGGAGTGTCCGCCTTCTTTTCCGAGGATTAGCTTGTTCTTCTTTTTTGTAAATTTAACTCCGTATTCAATAAGTTCATGAATGCTATTAGGGCCTTCCCGAACAATTTTTTCTACTGCATCACGGTGACATAAACCTGCACCACACTCAAGAGTATCCTTTATATGTAATTCGAAATTATCGTCATCCCCCAGCACAGATGCTATTCCACCCTGCGCATAATTCGTGTTTGATTCGGCTTTTTGCTTCTTTGTTATAACCAAAACCTTGCCTAAAGAACTTAATTTCAAAGCAAGAGATAAACCGGCTATTCCGCTTCCTATTATTAAAAAATCAGTTACCATAATTAATTAATTTACTCACTTTGTCAACATTAAAAAAGGATAAAGTAATTAATTAAATTAATAACAAATAATACTTTTTTCAAATTCAAATGTTGATTTTGAATATGTTCATGATTATTTATATAATGTTATATTATACGAGTTTAAGTTCTTTTGCAGGAAACCAGTTTCTTGAAAATGAAGAAACAAAATATTTATCAATTTTCAATTTCACGGGAAAAACCGGCGTATATGTCTGAAACCACGGTATTTTAGCAATTAACATATTCCTTACAAATTCGTCATCTTCCTTTCGTAGTATTGTGATTTGTCCGTATGCCTGAAGAAAATCTTTTGTTGCATCATTCTGTGAAATGGCTGTCGCAACTTTTTTATTGATTGCGACATTTTTTATTGTTTTTCCGGATTCCTCGAGGAAGAAATAAATATCAAGACCTTCACTTGCAAAATATACTGATAATATCCACGGAGAAAATTCACCACCGGTGGTCGCTAATGTTAATGAATTATGATTTTTTAAAATATCTAAAACTGCTTTTTTAACTTCGATTTCGGATTCATTCATAATTAGATTTTAAAAAATAAAATCTAAACATACTTTATAAAGTTCCTTTTGTATTAGATTTTTAAAAAAATAAAAAAAGCGCTCGTATTCTATTGAATATGAACGCTTAAAAAGAAACTTTTTAGTTACAACACCGGTGCATTATAACCGGAACAAAATAAAACAAATATTAAGGGGATTCCCGATAAGAACATTCGGGAATGACATTTTATTTGAATTATAACACAGCCGCCGGAGCATTGTAACCGGAACAAATTTATAATTCTGAATTCTTAATTTAAAGAACGGCTTTTATTCTTTTAATAGCTTCTCTGATGTTATCTCTTGAATTCGCGTAAGAGAATCTTAAATAACCTTCTCCGAATTCACCAAATGCAGTTCCGGATAAAGCTGCAACGTTACCGTTGTATAATAAATGGTCATTTAGTTCTCTTGAAGGATATCCTGTTTTTGTTATGTTTGGGAATGCGTAAAATGCTCCGTGCGGCATTATACAGGAAAATCCTTTAATAGAGTTTAAACCTTCAACAATGATTTCTCTCCTTGCTATAAATTCATTTCTCATTTTTTCCGCACCATCCTGAGGACCTTCGAGTGCTTCTATACAAGCTTTTTGTACGAATGCATTGTTACACGAATTACTGTTAGTCATGAGTCTCGCAATTTTCTGAGCTAAATCTTCATTCATTACTCCGTATCCTGCTCTCCAGCCGGTCATAGCGTAAGTCTTTGAAAATCCATCAAGTATAATTGTTCTATCTTTAAAACCTGGAATTTGAGTAATGCTGAAATTTTCCCCGTCAAATACCAACCTGCTGTAAATCTCATCGCTAAGAATTGTAATATCTTTATCTTTAACGATTTCAGCTATTTTCATAATATCATCTTTAGTCAGAATACCTCCCGTCGGATTTTGCGGAGAATTTATTATCAGCATCTTGGTTTTATCAGTAATTAAAGATTTCAATTCATTCGGGTCAAATGCAAAACTTTTTTCTTCCTTCAGTTGAACCGGTACAGCTTTACCACCCATAAAATTTATCATAGATTCGTAGATTGGAAATCCCGGATTGGGATAAATTACTTCGTCACCTTCTTCAACTAAAGCTATTATAGCATAAAACATTATAGGCTTTCCACCAGGAGTAACAACCACTTCGTCCGGCTTTGCATCTATACCTCTTGTCTTGCTGATATATTTTGCAATCGATGTACGAAGCTCGACGGTTCCGTTTGACGCTGAATAATGCGTATCACCGGCCTGTAATGATTTGATAGCAGCCTGAATAATATTATCAGGAGTCGTAAAATCCGGTTCTCCTATTTCAAGATGTATAATGTGTTTACCCTGCGCTTCAAGCTTTTTTGCTTTTGCTAAAACTTCGAATGCTGTTTCCGTTCCAAGTTTCGACATTCTGTTTGCGTATTTCATATGATATTAGTATAAGTTTATAAAATTTAATTATTAAAATTTCGGAATTATATTTAAAATGTTACAATATTTAAATCTGAGGTTAACAAAAATATGATTTAAAAATCAAATGTTAAAGGTTTAAATTGAGCTACTGATATTTGATTTATTTTTTTCATTCTCCAAGGTATGCTTTTCGCACTTCCGGATTGCTCGCAAGTGATTTTGCATCTCCTTCAAGTATAATTTTCCCTGTTTCCAAAACATATCCGTAATCCGAAACTGATAATGCATAGTTTGCATTTTGTTCGACCAATAACATTGTGATGCCTGTTGCTTTGTTTAAAGCCACAATTTTTTCAAAAATTGCTTTAACAAGTATTGGAGCAATTCCAAGTGAAGGTTCATCGAGTAACATTAATTTTGGTTTTGCCATTATTGCTCTCGATATTGTAAGCATTTGCTGTTCACCTCCGCTGAGTGTTCCACCCGGTTGTTTCAATCTTTCTTTTAATCTTGGAAATAATTTGTAAATGAACTCAAGGTCGTCTTTTAAATTATGCCTGTCTTTTCTTGTGAAAGCACCCATTTCAAGATTTTCCTGTACGGTAAGATTTGCAAATATCATCCTTCCTTCGGGACATTGACTGATTCCCATTTCAACAATTTTATCAGGCGAAAGCTTTGTAATATCTTTTCCCTCAAACTCGATTAAACCCGATGCGGGTTTTAATATTGCAGATATTGTCCTTAGAATAGTGGTTTTCCCGGCGCCATTCGCTCCGATTAACGTAACTATAGTACCCTCTTTAACGTTAAGATTTATTCCTTTAATAGCATTAATCGCACCGTAATTCACATGAAGATTTTCTATTTTCAGTATCATTTTTTAGCTTCCCCCAAATATGCTTCAATAACCCGTGGATTATTTTGAATTTCAGAAGGAGAACCTTCGGCAATTTTTTTTCCGTAATCAAGAACGAATATTCTTTCACATACACCCATTACTACACGCATATCATGCTCGATTAGTAAAATTGATATTTTAAATTTATCCTTGACATTTTTTATCAGGTTCATCAGGTCAACTTTCTCCGTAGGATTCATTCCTGCCGCAGGTTCATCGAGAAGAAGTAACTTAGGATCTGTTGCCAGTGCGCGCACAATTTCTACTTTTCTCTGCTGACCATAAGGCAATGAAGTAGCTTGTTCATCTTTCACTTTCAGTAAATCAAACATCTCAAGAAGTTCATCTATTTTTTCATCAATTTCTTTTTCTTCTGAAAAATATTTAGGCAACTGAGCTATTGCCGAAAAGAAATGTGACTTCAACCTGATACCGAATGAAACCCGTACGTTATCTTTTACGCTCAAACTCGGAAATAGTCTTATATTCTGAAACGTCCTGCAAATACCAAGTTCGGCAATTTGAAATGTTTTATAATTCAATAAACTTTTCCCGTCAAAAATAACATCGCCTTCTGTTGGACGATATACACTTGTTATTATGTTAAAGACTGTTGTTTTACCCGCACCATTCGGTCCAATCATCCCGACGAGTTCATTATTCTCAATATGAGCATTCAGAGAATCTATACATAACAGACCTCCGAATCTCATTATACAATTTTTAATTTCTAATAACGCCATATCAAGCAGTTTTTTTCCGAATTTTAAATTTTACTCCGAACAATCCCTGCGGACGATTCAGCATCAGGAATATAAGCAGCAGTGCATAAATTATCATTCTGAGTGTACTGATATTAGGTATATTGGATATTAATACAGGCATTAAAAAATATAATAACGCTCCTAAAAATATTATAGATATCAGGTCTATACCTATTAACTTAATTTTTGAATAACGGTCTTTATTCCTGATTGTAAATCTATATATAAATAACAGGTAAGGAATGAAGAATATTAAAGTAATTGAAATTTCGGGATTCCTTAACAGTTCCGGAAGTATTGTTAAAATAATAGCAGCAATAATCACACCGGGAATACTTCCCATTCCACCTAAAATAACCATAATAACAATTTCAACCGACTTCAGGAAATTAAAATCTTCCGGATTAAGTGTCTGATTGTAATGCCCGTAAAGAGAGCCTGCAATCCCGGCGAAGAATGCGCCGGTAACAAATGCAATAACTTTATATTTCGTAGTGTTAATGCCCATAGATTCTGCGGCTATTTCATCATCTTTAACAGCAAGAAATCCTTTACCGTATGTGGAATTGACCAATGTATAGACTACATATACAACAATTGCAGCCAAAGAAAACGTCCAGAAAAAATCTGTATATTTCGGCACCTGGTAAAAAACGTAGTTAACATCCGGAAGTTCAGCTATCATTGCCGGACTTACAACGCCGTTTTGATAAAAATAAACTCCGCTGAAATTTTGTGCTCCGCCTACTATATTCATACCCTGAATTAAAACCCTGATTATTTCTCCGAACCCGAGTGTAATGATTGCAAGATAGTCACCTTTAAGCCGGAGAGAAGGAATACCAACTATTATTCCAACGATTGCCGCCGCTATTCCGGCGCTTAATAATACAATGATAAATGTGATTGAATTTCCGAATAATCCATTTCCAAATATGCGCTGAAAAAACGGACCGAAATATGTCGAAAGAGCAATTGAAAGATACCCGCCGACAGCCATAAAACCCGCATGACCCAAGGAAAACTGACCTGTAAATCCGTTAATTAAATTCAGACTTGTTGCTAATATAATACTTATACCAATGTAAATTATTATATTATAAGTGTAAGGGTCAATTATATCCGGAAAGTTATTATAAAAAATGTTTAAAAGAAGAATAATTAAAATTGAGGACAATAAAATAATTTTATTCTTCATTAACTTTTGTTCATAAAGTTTTTAAAGTTTCTAAAGTTTACGAAGTTTTAAAGTTTATTTTTGCAAAGAAAAAACTAAAATCAAAACGCTTTTACTTAATAAACTTTATGAACTTTATAAACTTTCAACTGAGTTGGTGGGCGATTAAGGATTCGAACCTCAGACCCCTTCGGTGTAAACGAAGTGCTCTAACCAGCTGAGCTAATCGCCCTATTTTATTAATCAAACAAAATAATTTTTTAAATGTACATTTTCAAACCAAAATTAAATGATTTTTTAATACTCCATTTTTATTATTCATGGTAAATTATTTATTCGCAACCTGTAATTTAAAACGTCCTTTCGTTTTAACTTAAAAATAAGTTGAAAAACCTGTTACCGGCTTCTCATTTCCGAATTCATTGTAAATTGAAAATTGACTTTATTAATGGTATATTTCAAAAATTTAATAACCAAGGAGAATCATATTTAATGATAAAATCAAGTATTAACATTACATTAGTTATATTAATTATATTCGTCTTTCAGTCATGTCAGAGTAAAAAACAGGACGACGCGAATAAAACGAATGATAATTCCAAAAATAATGCTGAACTCGTAAAACAGGATGATAAAGGACAAAAAGTTGATTTACGTTATGCGCCAAAAACGGGTGAGAAATTTAAATATAGTCTGACAGAAGAAACATTTACCGTGGAAAATAGTCCTGATACTAAATTCAAAGATGAAATTTCCGAACAGAAAGTAAATTATTATTATGCTGAAGATGTTGCGGAAATAAGCGGAACCGGTGTAATCACTTATAAAGTAAAATTTGATAGTATCAACATTTCAACAAAATTATCCGATCAGTCCCAGCAGCAAATTTATAATTCTAATGTCAAAGACTCTATTTATAACAAGCCGGTCTATTTGCAGTACAATGCTCTGATTGGTCAGGAATTTAAAATGAGAGTATCTGCACAGGGCGAGATATATGACGTATATGAACTCGAAAAAATTCATGATTTTGTTTTTAAAGCCTTTGGAGATACTTTGAGTCCGAAAGATAAAGAAAATATAAAAAATCTGATGGGTCCTGAAGCAATCAAAAATATTCTTCAAAACCAGTTTCAAAAATTTCCCTTATCCGAAGTTTATAAAGATTCATCATGGGTATTCAACGTAGAATCAACTCTTTTGGTATTCCCCGTGAAAAATGTTCTGAGTTATAAATTAGCCGACGTTAAAAAAGAAAACGGAGACTATATTTGTTCAGTTGAATCAACTCTTGGAATAGATTTTATTCAAACCGAACAAAAAGATAATCAATTAACATTAAAAATTATTGACTCAAAAGCCGGTGGTTCGGGCAAAGTATCCTTTAATGCATCGAAAGGTTGTATAGTTTCAAAAAAGACAAATATGAATATCAATATAGAAATGAGGTTATCAGCTAAGGGACAAAGTGCAATATCGAAACAAAATCTCACAAAAGCTTATACTATCACTTTGCTTCAGTAATTCTAAAGTTTAATCATTGCGTTTCTTAATTTTAAAGTTAAGAAACGCAATGATTCTTAATTTTATACTCTTTGTTGTTTCAAATTACTTAGAAATTATTATATCTTGAAATAAAAAATTATCAATATGAAAAATTTCAAAATAGTAGAACATCCTCTCATTTCCCATTATTTATCCATTATCAGGAATAAAAATACTAAAAAGGAAGAATTTAAAATCGCACTTGAAAAACTCTCAGTGCTCCTTGCGAATTATGAATATGCAAGCCTCAAAACTGAAACGACGGAAGTATTAACTCCTCTTAAAAAATGCAAAGGAAACGTTATTAAAACCAAAGTAGTCCTTCTTCCTATTTTACGCGCCGGACTGGGATTATTGAGCGGTTTTCTGGAACTTTATCCTCAGGCAATCGTAAGTCATATGGGCTTGTACAGGGACGAGGAAAATCTGAAACCGGTCAAATATTATTTCAAATTTCCCGAAATAAAGGATAAAAGAGGACTTAAAGTAATTGTTCTCGACCCGATGATTGCAACAGGCGGAAGTGTAACTTTCACGCTCGAATATTTACTAAATATGGGAATAAAAGACATCGATGTTGTTTCAGTGTTGTGCGCGCCCGAAGGAATTAAAGCGATTGAAAAAAGGTTTAGTAATATTGAAAAAGAAATAATAAATATTATCACTTGCAGTCTCGACGAAAAATTAAATGAAAAAGGCTATATAGTTCCGGGTCTCGGTGATGCCGGAGACAGGCTTTTTGGAACCTAAATTTTATTCATTTATATGTATTGTGTATATTGATAAAAATAATTAATATAATAATAATCTTTTAAAATTTTGAAGGCAGAGGTTTTTATATAAAATTTAAGACAATAATTTAAATTCCAAATAAGGGATATAATGTTTAGCAATTATTACAGGAAAAAATTAGACGAACTGCTTGCTGCATGCAGAAATAATTTATCTTCAAGAAAAGTAAATGAGAATTTAGTTTCCAATGCTTTTAGATTTGCTCTGGAAGCACATAAAAACGATAAACGTGCTTCGGGAGAACCTTATATTTCTCATCCGTATGAAGTTTCTATGATAGTTGCAAAAGAAATCCCCCTCGATGATATTTCCGTTGCTGCCGCACTCCTACATGATGTTGTAGAAGATACTAAATTCACAATCAATGATATTAAAGCCGAATTCGGCGATGAAGTAGCCGAAATAGTTGATGGTGCTACTCAAATAGAAGGTATATTCGAAAATTACGAACTGAAACAGGTGGAATCATATAAAAAAATGATTCTCTCTATGACGTCAGATATCAGGGTTATGTTAATTAAATTTGCCGACCGTTTGCATAATCTGAGGACTCTTGAATTTCTTTCTGATTCCCGTCAGCTGCGTATGGCTCAGGAAACGCTGGAAATATATGCACCTCTTGCTCACAGGTTCGGTTTATCGAATGTAAAAACCGAACTTGAAGACCTGTCTTTTAAATATCTTGATAAAAAAGCTTATGACGAAATTGCAAATAAATTAAAAGAGAAAAAAAGAGAACGGGATAAATTTATTAAAAAATTTGTCGAGCCGATTAAAGATGCTTTGAACGAAGGAAATTACAAATTCGAATTAAGCGGAAGAGCAAAACATATTTACAGTATCTATAGAAAAATTAAAACACGCGATAAAACATTTGATGAAATTTATGACCTGTTTGCAGTAAGAATTATTCTCGATACAGATAACAAATATGATTGCTTCGCCGTTTATGGAATTTGTTCGCAAATATATATTCCGATTCCGGAACGCTTCAAGAATTATATTTCACTTCCTAAGCAAAACGGATATCAGTCTATTCATACTACTTTAATGAGTAAGGAAGGTAAACTTGTTGAAGTGCAAATCAGAACAAGAGAAATGCACGAAATTGCTGAAAAAGGTATTGCAGCGCACTGGAAATACAAAGAGAATGTACATCTTAATGATAAGAAAATTGAAGACTGGATGAAATCCATCCGCGACACTTTCGAAAACGCGAGTCGGGATGATATAACTTCAAAACAATTAATTGAAAGTTTTAAATTAAACCTGTTCCAGGACGAAATTTATTGCTTCACTCCTAAAGGTGAACTGAAAATTTTACCTTCGGGCGCAACGCCGCTGGATTTTGCTTTTGAAATACATACCGAGGTTGGAATGCGGTGTATCGGCGCTAAAGTAAATGGCAGAATCGTTACGCTCGATACACCATTAAAGAGCGGTAACCAGGTTGAAATCATTACATCTAAAAATTCCAAGCCGAAAAGGGATTGGGAAAAATTTGTCGTGACTCATAAAGCTAAATCGGATATAAGAAAATATTTTAATTCGGAACGAAGAGAATTAATTGCAAAGGGAAAAGAAATATTCGATAAAAAAGTCAAGAAACAAAAAATTCATTTCGATGAAGATGATTTCAATAAAGTACTTCACAAAATAAAATTTAAAAGCTCTCAGGATTTCTTTTGTGAATCAGGCAGGGATGAAAATAAGATTGATTTGGTAATTAAACTTCTGCTCGACAGGAACAAAATTCCGCAAATCGATTCAGCTCAGGAAACCATTCTTGCGGAAAATATAGAAGCGGAAACTGAAGTTACATTTGACAAATATGTTAAAGATGCGAGAGCAGCAACAACAGGAATATTTATCGGGAACGGTGCAACAGAGAAAGAGATGGATGGAATTAAATACGATTTTGCTCAATGCTGTAATCCCATACCGGGTGACGATGTAATAGGCTTTATTACGCAAACTGAAGGTATAAAAATCCACAGGAAAAATTGCAAGAACATAGTAAATCTATTTTTAATTGACCCTCAAAGAGTTGTTGAAATTAACTGGGGAGATTCTTCTGCAGGTGAATTCACAGGCGGAATAAAAATTATCGGAGAAGATAAACCGGGAATTTTAAACGAAATCACAAAAACAATTTCTAAAAGTTTTAAAATTAATATTAAAAGCCTGAATATTAATTCAAAAGGAAATATGTTCGAAGGTACTCTGATACTTGCAGTAGAAAATCTTAAACAACTGAATGCAATCATAGATAAAATCAACGCCCAGTCAGGAATTTTCATCGCAGAGCGATTCAACGGCTAGCTCTTTCAATTTTAAATGTTAAATGTTAAATAAAAATCCAATAATAGCCTTCATATATTAAAAATTCTTCTTGATATTTGCTCTTCTTGTTTTTTGCACCTTCATTTTAAGTTCTGCGCTTTTATTTTTTATTCTTTATTTTTTATTCTTTATTTTTTATTTTTTAATCTTCGCAGGTTACTACCGCGCATGCATATTCATCTGTATGAGAAATGCTTACGTTGTAAATAAATTTTGAATATTGATTTTCTACAATATGATGTATATAAGGTTTCCCTAATTTATCATTTAAAATCTCAATATCCTTCCATCCGAAATGTTTAGAAATGCCCGTCCCTATTGATTTAGAGTAAGCTTCCTTCGATGCAAATCTTCCTGCAAAATGCAAATCCGGTTTTGAAAATGATTTGCAATATTTAATTTCGTTTTCCGTCAGTATCCTTTCAAAAAATCTGTCGCCGTATTGCTCCATCATTCTTTTAATTCTTTTAATATCTATTATATCTATACCAATACCTTTTATCATAAATTATTTTCCTTTCTTACAATTTGTATTAATTCTGCAATATCATTTATATCATAATCAGACCCGGGATGTATTGTATTAAATGTATCTCCGTATCTCGCAAAAACTGTTTTCATCCCAACTGCCTTCGCCCCTACAACATCTCTCTCAGCCCAGTCGCCAATCATTAAACATTCTTCCGCTTTAAGATTTAATCTGGTTAAAGCAAGATTAAACGGAAGGGGTGATGGTTTTCTTTCATATGTATCATCAAAAGTAATTACAACATCGAACAAATGAAGAAAATTTAAATACGAAAGTCTCAGGTACGCTTCTTTTGACGGCGCATCGGAAACAACCGCAAGCTTCAACCCCATTTTTATAAGCTCGATTAAAGTCGGGAATACTTTCGGATAGGGTTTCAAAGCTGCTTCCCTCGCGGTTCTATACGCAACAATACCTGCAGATATTATTTTGTAATTAACTTTTCCGTAAATATTAATCAGGAGTTCATCAAATATCTGCTGATATTCTATACCTTCTTTTTTATAAATTACATCAATTCTTTTCAAAGCATCATCATAACTTATATTCAATCCCGCATCAATCATAGCATAAATTGCAGCATCAACCGCCCGTTCTTTTAACAACATAAAATCAACCAGTGTGTTGTCAATATCAAATATTATTGCTTTAATCATAAAATTCAGTTAATGTTTTTAAATTTAAAAGTCTTTAAAAGTTCACTCACGAGATAAAACGAACCTGTAATTAAAATCAAATCATTTCTTCCTGCTAATTTCCTTGCATTTACAAAAGCAGCTTTTACATTATCACTTATATAAAATTTTTCTTTACGTTCCGCACTTTCAAACAGTATTTCTGCTTCTTCCGCTCTTTTATAATCCGGTTTTGTTAAAATAATTTTCGCATCGAGCTTTTCCAGCAATCTCACACAAGCTCCATAATTTTTATCTTTCATCATTCCGAATATTATGAACAGATTCTTAAACTTAAAATATTTTAAATTAGAACTAATCTGTGAAATACCCTGCAAATTATGCGAAACATCTATCACAGTATCAGGGTTTTTGCCGATTAATTGGAATCTACCATAGAATTTTGAATTGACTAAAATATTATTCAAACCAATTCTAAAAATATTATCCGATAATTTTTTCTTCTCTATTTCGTATATTTTCTGCAAAGATGTTAATGCTGTTTTAATGTTAGAAATCTGATAATCACCAATGACAGGATAAAAATATTTTTTTCCAAAAATATCCAGATCAATTCCTGTTTCTCCCCTTTGCGTAATATTTATATTTCTTAATTTGTGAGATTCAAATAATTCGGATTTTTTTGCAACACATTTATTTTTAATCACTTTTAAAGCCGTATCTTTAATATCCCCGATTACAACGGAAATTTTGTTCTTGATAATTCCTGCTTTTTCATAAGCTATCTTTTCAATAGTATTACCTAAATATTCGGTATGGTCAATTGAAATTCCTGTAATAACCGAAATCAATGGGTTTAAAACATTCGTGGAATCGAGCCTCCCGCCCAGTCCGGCCTCTATTACAGCGTATTCGACTTTTTGTCCGCGAAAATATTCAAATGCCATAGCCGTCGTCACTTCAAAAAAACTCGGAACAATTTTTATCACAAGTTTGTAAACTCTATTCGTAAAATCAATTACGTATTGTTTTGGAATTTCCTTTCCGTTAATCAATATTCTTTCCCTGAAATCCTTAATATGGGGAGAGGTGTACAATCCCGTTTTAAATCCCTCTTCAATTAAAACCGAATTAATAATAGAAGCAACAGAACCTTTACCGTTTGTTCCTGCAATATGAATTGATTTAAAGTTCTTTTGCGGATTGTTTAAATAATTAAGAAGAGTAGTAATATTTTTAAGGTCATATTTTATCTCCACCCTTTCCAGGCTAAATAAAAAATCCAGACACTTTTTATAATCCGTAAATTGTTTTTTGCTCATTATTTTTAAATCAAAAAAATTAATACATCATAAATTTCCACTCAACATTCAGTATCAAGTATCCTGTATTCAGAATCAAGTATCAAGTTATCATTAGTTTATATACGAATTCCCGGCTACTGCTCCTGCTACTGCCACTTCTACTTCCGCTGCTACTGTTACTGCTACTGTTACTACCACTGCTACTGCTACTTTCGCTCTTAATTTAACATTTAAAATTTAACATTTAAAATTGTTTAGTAGTCTCCCTTCTCCACTGCATCATCAGGTACGAACTCCCATTTCTTTGCTTCCTTACCGATATTATTCACGAATTCTCTGAACAATTTATTCTTATCAAATTCAAGGTCGGGAAATTCTTTCCTGATTGTATTCGTAAAAGCAGCTTTTATTTCAACTCCGAGATGACTGATAATATCTTCTAATTTTATCCTCGCCATAATAATATTATTTAATGTTTTAAATTAAAATCGTTCCCGCTCTTCCGACCGGGAACGATAAATAAATTATTCAATTAAAACTTAATTTTATTTTACAAACTGTTCTGCAAAATATTTCGAAGTAAGCTTTTCGCCGGTCGCTTTTTCAATCATTTCATTCCAGTAATATTTTGCACCCGGTGAAAATACTTTTTCAATAAGAAATTTTCCGACTTCGGGATGATTCGCCCAGCTTTGATTTTTATAATCTTCTGATTTGATAATATTTTTTGTTACGTAATAATAAAGCTGAGATGAAAATAAATCTCCAAGCAAGTAATTATGATAATAACAAGGAAACGTTGCAATATGTATCTTCGTTGCCCAATCCGGTTCATTTCTTCCTTCGGGTTTTTTTAGAAGCTGATATTTTTCAACTAAATCCCACCATAATTTATTTAAATCCTGGTCGGGATTTTCGTACATACTTTTTTCAAACCTGTACATAACCTGCACCCATCTGCTGAATACGAGTTCCGTTAATCTTAAGGCTTTAAAACCGTCATCAGAAACTTTTTTCATTTCGTCTTCATTTATTATACCCATATCCTTAAGCCATGTTGCATTTGTAGAGAAGCGTCCGAACATCATTGCAATTGCTTCTGTCGTTAAAGTGTGGGCTTCAACTCTTAAAAAGAATGGAAGTTTTGCATCGACGTGTTTTGAATAATTTGCGTGTCCGAATTCATGAAGTAAAGTATTCATCCATTTTTCATTTGCTACAACATTGCAAAGCACCCTTACATCACCCATCCTGTCGATATCAATTTCATAAGCGTGTTGATTCTTTCCGGGTTTTTCAAACAGGTCGCAATTTTTAAATATATCGTCAACCGGAAGACCTATACCCTTATAATAAGATTGCATTAAATTCGGAAGGTCTTTGCCTTTATAAAAATCATCGTAGTTGACTTTGTAAATTTTCGGAGCTTCCTGGAAGAACCTGTTTTGATAATGCCACGGCATTAATTCTTCTTTCTTGATATTATATCTTTTCACATAATAATCATCGACATTTGCTTTTTCTTTTGCAAATGCATCCTTCGTTAAATTATCGAGATCATCAAGGAGCTTCGAAATTTCCGCAGGGTCTTCTTCGCCGACTTTTAAACTCATTTCATGATAATTATTAAAGCCGAGTGATTTCGCAATTTCATTTCTCATCTTCACAAGCTTTAAAATATCGGCAGAAACAGTTGTACCGATTTTCTTTTGCGCCGTCCACACTTCTTTTAATTCCTTAGAATCCGTGGACTTCACCAATATATCTTCAACCTGGTTATCGGTAAGTTTTTTCCCGTTAATGTCTGTTCTGAAATTTCCGAATTTTTGTTCAATGGCATTTTGCATTCTGTTCACAGCATTGATTCTTGCAGTATCAACCTGGTTTTGCAAATATTGATTGTAAAGAACCGTAAGCTGGCGTTTCAGTAATTCATCTTTAATATCTACGGCTTCTTTAAACTTTTTTAATTTTGCAAAATCATCCTTGTTCGAAAATATTGCCGCCCATTTATTTTGCAATTCTGCATTTTTATCGAAATCTTCTTTCTTACCTGAAATGGATGCGTTCCAGTATGCAGTATTCATCTCTTTAAAAAGAGGAATAGTTTTGGTCTCGAGATTTTTTATAAATTCAGCCAATTCCTTCTCCGAATTTGATTTTGTTCCTGGTGTCTCTTCTTGCTTTTTTCCACAGCTTGTGATTATGAATGCAAGCATCAGAATAAAAATAGAAAATTTAAATAACTTTGAAAGTTTCATAATATTTTTTATCTATTTTAATAAATTCAAATAATTTCCCCTTCTTCACGGGGTATATTTGGTTGTTTTAATATTTTGTAGATTAAATATAAATCTAATAATCAACCTCTCTTATTTCCAACTGAAAATGCGGAACTCAGAGTTAAATATTTAGCTTAATATCATCCCCCCTTAATCCCCCCTTCTAAGGGGGGAAAAAGAGAGTATAATAATTACTGGTTCCTATGGATTGCAGCTGGAACGGAAATTAATTTTATTTTACAGGCACATTCTTCAAAGTTTCTACAAGGTAATCCCAGAATTTCTGCACAGTCGCTATATCAACTTTTTCATCGGGAGAATGCGGATGTTTTATAGTCGGTCCGAATGAAATCATATCGAAATTCGGATATACACCGCCGAGAAGTCCGCACTCAAGCCCCGCGTGGATTGCCTTTATAGCAGCAGGCTTTCCGAACATCTTCAGATACAAATCTTCGGTCACTTTCAAAATCGGTGACTGTGGATTTGGTTTCCATCCCGGGTATTGACCGTCAAATGTCATCTCCGAAACTCCTGCGAGTTCAAACACACAAGCCATTGACTGCTCGAGATATTCTTTAGCTGAATCAACCGAACTTCTCAATAAACATCTTACTTCAACTGTCTTTGTCTTTTCATCTGATTTTACAATTGAAAGGTTAGTCGATGTTTCTACAAGTCCTTCCATATCGTTACTCATTCTCACTACTTCATTCTGACAGGCATTAATTGCATTTATAAGATTCTTTTGAGTTGTTTTATCCATCACAAATTTCGGCATTTTAGCTTTTTCGAGAGTGACTTTTAAATTCGGCTCTGCAGTAGCAAGTTCTTTTTGAACTATCGCTTCAAATTCTTTCAGAGCTTTTTCAAATTCTTTCACTTCATCTTTCGGTACAACAACGACTGCAAATGCTTCTCTTGGAATTGCATTACGCAAGTTTCCGCCTTCGACGCTTGCAAGTCTCAATCCGAATTTCGTTTCCGCAGTTTTCAGGAAGCGGAATAAAATTTTATTAG
>Ga0182011_10000089_pt1 | contig 69285 bp, 57 predicted proteins | sample 711E1DmetaG_FD_120481 | JGI IMG/M metagenome (GOLD analysis project Ga0182011, IMG submission 120481) | Permafrost microbial communities from Stordalen Mire, Sweden - 711E1D metaG | ecosystem: Environmental > Terrestrial > Soil > Wetlands > Permafrost | place: Sweden: Stordalen | collected...
GCTCTCCGTAACGAACCAGTAGTTGTATATATCCCCGACCAACTTCTGGTTCCCCTTCACCTTGAGGGAGTCGTACATCATGGAGACCACCTGAGTCGAATCATTGGAGTCTTTCGGGAGGCGGTTTTTCAGTTTGGTAAGAAGCCCCTCGAGTTCCGTCTGGAATCCTTCGATCTTCCCGTTCCCGTCGTAGTCAGCAGAAGCCTTTATGTCGCCGTATTGTGTAATCGTCCCGTGGCAGGGCTGGCATGCGAGGAGTCCGCCAACTGTCGCATTACCCGCGCTGTCGACCATTGCCCACGTGTGGCCCGCCTGCGTCAGGTTCCCCGGGTTTGCGCCGGGGGCCATGTGGCATGTCACGCACGCATCCGCCAGGGAGCCGTGTGTCATGAGTCCTGTAATCGTCGTGTCTCCGTATTGATAGGCATTGGACCCGTAGTACATGTCGGCCTGGGGATTGTGGTGCGGACCGAAACGATCGCTGAAGCCGAAGTAGGGGGCTTTGTTCGTCACTCTCGTTTTGACGCTGTATCGCGAGTTATGGCAGTTCATGCAAAGCTTCCCCTTGCCGCCGATATTTGCAGGCACCTGATAACCGTTTCGCAACGTATCGAATGTGGTCGTACGGAGATCCATCGTGTGAGGATCATGGCACGTGGGGCAGCCGATCGGGACGTTGCCGTCGTTCGAGGGGGAGAGCTGTCCGCCAATCGTCGTTGTGTCGTACGGAGCGTTGGACGATTTACCCGCCTTTACCCATGTGACGAACGCAGAACCGCTGTGGCACGGATAACAGCCGGTCTGTGCGGTGTGCGATCCGTTCGGCAACTGTGCGTGGACCGACGTAGCCCAGTAGTTCCCGAGTGCGTGGTGGCCGCCCGGGAAGTTGGCGGCATGGCACTGCATGCATGCGTCGCTGGACCTGCTGACCCCGAGCTTTGAGCCGGTCGTCGAGTGATAGTTCGCCGGGCCGTGGCAATCCTCGCAGCCGATCGTCGCAGTGGCGACAAGGTTCGGATACGAAGTGTTCAACTGGCTCCAGTTCGTTGTGTCATTGGTCTTCATGTACGAGCCTGTCACCGACGCGTTCTTCACCCACGACGTGTCCCATGCGGGCGTGGCGCCGTTCGCCTTGTGCGCGAGGTAGCCAAAATTCCCGTTGTTCGCCGTCTGATCCCAGCCTGTTGTATGGCACTTTATGCAATTGGCACCGTAGGAACCGACGGAATCACCCCGTGTGGGATTGGGTTCCACTTCCAGCATCCCGGAGAGGCCACGTTGCAGCATTGTCGCGTGATCGCTCGTCCTCCACTGGCTCCAGGCCGCCTGCGCTTTGGGGACAACGGCGTGGCACAGACCGCAGTCCGTGGCCACTGTCGAGCCCTTGTATTTGCTCGCGGTGATGGTCTGTGACATCGTTTTCCCGCCGGCAACGAGCTGAATGATATAGAGCCCCTCGAGATCGGGGACGAGCGTGTCCTTGATCGTGCTGGTCTGTGCAAAATTCGCCGTCGACCCGTTGGGCCGAAGGGCTATGCTCCAGGAGAAAGACGAGACACTATTCGCTCCCGATCCGGTGGTGTCTGCCATGAAATAGACCTTCATCCCGACCGGGACGACGCTGAGTCCCGAAGAGACCGGCAATGTCGATGCTGCGGGTTTCTGCGCGCCTGTGCCGAACTTGGTCGGCCAGATCGCTTCGATCTTGAGGTTCACGACCTGTGCCGAGGCTGTGAATGCCATAGCCACGAGCAGCAGGAACGCGACCAGGATCAAACAAGCGGTAGCAACGCGTTTCATTGTCTTGTTCCTTTGTTAGGTGAAGGAGAGAACCCCGCGGGAAGGGCGGAGCTAAACGCTATATTCTGAGGGTTGTGTCGCAATCGGCATGCCAGAGACCTGGGGAGATTCATGCTGGAGGAGGAGGCCGCGGAGAAAGAAAGAAGACTAAAAAACCGATATTTTGAGGGTTATCCTGTGTTTGTGTTGAAAAGATCAACGCACAATTGACATTTTGAACAGGGGGTTTTTCAGAGATAGGAATAGCATAGCATTTATAGGAATTTCATGCCGTTGGGAGGAGGAAGAGGGGGCCAAATCGATGGAATGAGGGGGGGGGAGTTCCCCCCCTTTCAAGCGGCGTAGACTACTGGCTTTCCTGTTCCTTTCGGCGGCGCTGAGCCTCCCGCATAGCTTCACGAAGCTCTTTTTCAAAGCGTCTTTCAAATATGAGCATTTTCGCGCGTTGAGTCGGCGTGAGTATGTCGGAGAGTCCGGTGAAGAAGCTTCTCCGCTCCGTGGTCAGCCTGTCGTCGACGGCTCCAACATCAGCAAAGGCTTTTTCGTATTCGCTGTCGTCAGCCTTGTTGCGTATCAACCGCTCGAGCCTGTCCAGGGCTTCCCCCCGTTCCTTCATCATCGTACGGCGGTTGTTGTCGTGTTCATTCATGCGCGCAAGAAACCGGACAGACTGGTCTTCTTTCAACTCGAGTATTTCCACGAGCCGGACCTTTCTCAGGCTTTCGATCCGCTCATACGGACGGTCTGTCCCCTGTGCATCTCCCTGACGTCCCGATTGGGCGAAGAGTATCGAGGGGAGGAGGAGCAAGCAGGCGAGCCTGCGAAGCGGCGGATTTTTCATGGCATCCTCATTCCATTTTTCTCATCCATTATTCTCGGGCCATTATTCTCGGGCCATTATTCCCGGGCCATTATTCCCGGGCCATTATTCCCGGGCCATTATTTTCGCTCCGAATCGAGAACCTTTAGAATCGTGTTTGCTTCGGGATCGGAGAGCTCGTCGACCGCAGCGCCGGGATCCCCGTTGTCGATAAAATAATCGGCAATCTGTTGTCGCGAAAACACAAACACGTCCGGGGCTACTTCTTCGACCGACAGCGAAAGGTCCGCGCCCGAAGGGTCGACGAGCAAAGAATCGATTGCCGCCGGGGGAAGAGCAAGCACGACGTCGGCCACAGAGGGCTCATGCCGGTACGCATCCGGGACATAATAGTGAAGTCCCACGAGGAACGACACAATTGCGACGACCCCCGGAATTGCCACACGTGCGGCCCAGCTGATCGATAGCGCCTTTCCGCTCGTGGCGTCGTCAATCCTTGCGTTGATTCTCACGACGAGATTCTGCCAGTATGCATCGGGGGGTCGGGATCTCTCCTCTCCCGCCGGCGACCCGGCAAGCTGTCGTATTTCCGAGGCGAGCTCGCGCTCGGCCTCACCCGTAAGGGGGTTTTTCTCCATCCTGTATTTCATGGCGCATATACTCCCGCACTTTTCTCAGCGCATGAAAATAGTTGGCTTTCAGGCCTCCGACCGACGTCTTCAACACGCGCCCGATTTCTTCATAGGTCATTTCGTCAAAATAGCGCATGACGAAGACGGCTTTCTGTTTTTCCGGGAGCGTCGCGACAGCCCGATGGAGCGCCGATTCAATCTCTGAATTTTCGAGATCCTTCCCCGGGTCATCCGGTGATGGAAGGATCCTGCTCAGGAGCTCACTTTCGTGCAGATAGTTCAGGACCTGCCGTTTCCGCAGGGCGTTCAGCGACAGGTTCACCGCGATCCTGTAGATCCATGTGAAAAAGCTCGAATCGCCGCGGAATTCACCCAGCGCCAGGTACGCCTTGACAAAAGTCTCCTGCACTATGTCATCCGCATCGTCATGCGAGCCGACGATCCGGCGAGCCACCCAGTACACCCGCTCCTGGTACCGCCTCATCAGCTCGGTAAAGGCCTGCCGCCGGCCGTTCCGAACCTCCTGGACGAGCTCAATATCCGGGCGCGGTTCCATCAACTATCAACACTCAGCATGGCGGCAAATATTAGACACTCCGGAAAAACCGACGTTTAACCCGGAACCTGCTCAATTATCTAGCAATTTACGCAGCTTGTTCCAGGTCACATTCATGTCCTCGGAGATCACTTTCGTATCGGACAGCACCGGCATGAAGTTGGTGTCTCCATTCCAGCGGGGGACGACATGAAAGTGTACATGGTCGTCAATCCCGGCACCCGCCGGTCTCCCAAAATTCGCTCCGAAATTGTATCCCTGAGGGTGCATAAGCGCATCGAGCGCCTTCATCGCCCTCTGGGCGGTCTGCATGATCTCAGTCAGCTCCGCCCGGGTCAGATCCTGCACGTCCGCAGTCTGCCGGTTCGGTACGATCATGACGTGCCCGCTGTTGTAAGGAAACCGGTTCATGATTACAAAGCATCTCTTTCCGCGCCAGACCACGAGGTTTTTTTCGTCGTCGCGCGATCGGAGCGCGGCACGGAAGAGGCTCTCTTTTCTTTTTCGTTTCGGCCCCGAGCTGAACGACTGTATATACTGAGAGCGCCACGGAGACCACATCCGCTTCATGACCGTCCCCTTTCATCCCGGAAATATGATATAAAAAGGGAAGGGGCCCTGCATCCGGCCCCCGACCCCTGTACTACCGCTCTGCCCGCAATCAGGCAACCTGTTCCTTCGCCTTGTCCGAGGCGGCGATCACCTTTTCGGCAACTTCGCGGGGCACTTCTTCATAGTGCGACATGCTCGCGTTGAACACGCCCCGGCCTCCGGTTTTCGATCGGAGGATCGTGGCGTACTTGTGCAGTTCCGCCGCGGGGACCTGCGCCCGGATGATCTGGTAGCGCCCTGCGCTTTCCATCCCCGCGATTTTTCCGCGCCTCGAGGAGATGTCCCCCATCACGTCCCCCATGGCATCCTCCGGAACCTTGACCTCGATATTGTAGATGGGCTCCAGCAGGATCGGTCTCGCTTCGAGAAAACCCTTCCTGAATGCCTGCGATCCGGCAATCTTGAACGCCATTTCCGAGGAATCAACGTCGTGGTATGAACCGTAGTGGAGCGCCACCCTGACATCGACGACGGGATATCCCGCCAGCGGCCCCTCTTTCATCGACTCCACGACCCCCTTCTCCACCGCGGGGATGAACTTCCCCGGAACGACTCCGCCGACGATCTCGTCGAGGAACTCGAAACCCTGCCCCCTCTTGAGCGGCTCGACTCTCAGGTGCACGTGGCCGTACTGGCCGTGCCCGCCGGTTTGCTTCTTGTGCTTGTACTCGGCATCCTTCACGACCGCCTTGATGGTCTCGCGGTACGCTACGCGCGGTTCGGCAAGATCCACGTCCACGTTGTACCGTTGTTTCAACCGCTTGACCACGATGTTCAGGTGCAGTTCCCCCTGACCGCTGATGATCGTCTGATGGAGTTCCCCTTCCACGCGGAACACAAACGTCGGGTCCTCCTGATGGATGGCATGGAGCCCCGTCGACATCCTGTCCTCGTCCCCTTTTGCTTTCGGATTGATCGCCGCATGGAAGACCGGGAGGGGAAATTCCACCGGCGTGTATACCACGGGGAAATTCTTGCTGCTCAGCGTATTGTTGGTGTGCGTGTCCTTGAGCTTCACGACCGCCCCGAGGTCGCCAGCGGCAAGAAGGTTGATTTCCTTTCTGTCCTTTCCGTTCATCACGAAAAGCTGCGCGATACGCTCGGTCTTGCCGTTGCTTTCATTGACCATGTCGAGGCCCGGGCTGACGCTTCCCGAGCAGACGCGGAAATACGACAGCTCCCCGACGTGCGACTCCGACACCGTCTTGAACACAAAAAGGGACGGGGGACCCGCGGGGTCCTGAGGCGAGACCACTTCTTTCGCCTCATCCTCTCCGCCGGGGGTCCTGCCGTGAAGTTCACCCCGATCGATCGGCGCGGGAGCATACTCGACGATGAAATCCAGGAGTGTGGAGACGCCCACGTTCTGCGTCGATGAGGAGCAGAGAAGAGGAAACAGTTTCCGGGAGCGCATGCCGCTACGCAGCCCCTGCCGCAACTCGTCCTCACTCAGCCCCCCCTGCTCCAGGTAGCGGTTGAGAAGGGTTTCGTCTGTTTCAGCAATCAGTTCGAGAAGCCCTTGGCGCATCTCCTGTGCCTTCGCGCGGGCCTCCTCCGGGATCTCGGTTTCGGTGCACTTGCCGTTACCCCCCGGCTGGAACTTCAGAAGCTTCATGCGGATCACATCGACGATGCTGTCAAACCCGAGCCCCGCCTTGAGCGGGAACTGGACAGGGATGATGTCGTGGCTTATCATCTCGCGGGCCTGTTGAAGCGTTCTTTCAAAGTCCGCATTCTCCTGGTCCAGCTTGTTCACAACAAAGACCGCGGCGTTTCCGAACTCGGTCGTGTATTTCCAGACGATCTCGGTCCCCACCTCGGCTCCCTCGACGGCCTTGATAAGGACGAGTGCTGTGTCCGCGACCCGGAGCGATGCCTTCACCTCGCCGGTGAAGTCCGTGTAGCCCGGGGTATCCAGGATGTTAATCTTGTGGTTTTTCCATTCGCAGAAGAGGAGGGAGGCATTGATGGAGATCTGGCGTTCGATCTCATCGGGGTGATAGTCGGAGAGGGTATTACCCTCTTCCACTCTGCCGAGGCGTGTCGTGCTCCCGGCGGAGAAGAGCATCGCTTCAGCAATCGACGTCTTCCCCGCACCTCCATGGCCGATAAGGGCCAGGTTCCTGATGTGGTCGGGTGTGAATTCTTTCATGTCGGTTGTGTTTCCTCCAAATGACTGACGGCGCGCGCAGCGCCCCGTGCAGAGTGCTGCGGCGGACGGTGGATGAGAACTGGGGACGGCGGGCGGGAGGATTCCCGCAGGCGTCAGATGCGGAGCCGGTCGAAGAACGTCCGCACGCCGTTGAACACGGAGGCCACGAAGGAGACGGCGTCCAGTATAGGCCCTTCAATGCGGTCCTGGACTTTGCGCTCCATGGCGACGATGTTGTCGGCAATCTGCCTCACCGACGAAATCGATTCGCGCACGACCATGACCTGCTCATCGATGTTCTCCGTTATGCTCTTGACCCGCGCGGTGATGTATTCCATGTTCTCAAGGATCGGGAGGGCGCGGGAAGTCATCTCTTTGAGGTCCTTCTCCACGCTGGCAAGGGTATCCCTGACGCGAAGCAGAACCACGATGAGATAGACGCAGAGAGCGGAAAGACAGAGGAGTGCAAGGATCTGAGCGATGACAAGAACTAATTCCACGGGGATCTCCTCTCAGGGGTGCAGGACCGTTCAGGACCTGTGCCGTTCGTCTTTTTCCTTGTAGGCGTCGATACCTGCCTTGACGGCGTTTTTCAGACGTGCGCCCTCCTGGGCAAGGGGGGCGGCCTTCGTGCGGGCATCGGAAATTATCTTGTCCGCATCCTCGAGCAGGGAGTCGGCCTTGTGTTTCGCGTCCGTGATGAGCTGATCGGAGCGTTTCTTTGCATCACTGACGATCTCGCCTGCCTTGGATTTGGCGGCCGAAATATATTCTTCGGCGCCTTCCATGAGTCCGTCGGCTTTTTCCTTGATGTCGGCCCGGAGTTCACGGCCGCTCTTCGGGGCATACAGCAGCGCAACAAGTGCCCCGACTGCACCACCCGCCAGCACTCCGATAATCAATCCCTTCAGCATGCCGCTATTGTCTTCTTCCATGATCACCTCGACTGTCAGATCCGATTGAGAATTCAGGCTTCATATCATGATACCAAGATTGCCTTAGAAAATCAACACGCCGGCGACAGGGTAAAGGAGAGCATCCCGCGCGGGGGATGCCTGCATCCCAGGCGCGGGATGCCGGCGTACTACCGGATTTTCTTCTTGTGACGCATTTTCCTCAGGCGCTTCTTCCGTTTGTGTGTCGCCATCTTATGACGTTTTCTCTTTTTTCCGCTGGGCATATCCTCTCCTTTCTGCTATTGTGGTACAGCGTGCTGCGTGATCATGTTCTGCGCCCGCTTGCCGAGGTCGGAGTCCCGGTTGATCTCGACGGCCTTCCTGAACCACTTGTTGGACTCTTCAAGCTCACTGAGATGGAGATAGACCACACCCAGGTTGAAGGCTGAAGGCTGATGGGGACGCGGAGCGCTGTTGAACGCTTCTTCCATCGCCGTGGCGGCTTCATGGAGCAACGACTCCCGGTTGATGGAATCCGCCTGCGCCTGCTGGAAGTAACAGATGCCGAGATCGGTCCTCGCATCGGGATCCTTCGGCCGCATCGCCAGATACTTCCTGTACGCGTCGACCGCGCGCGACAACATCCGGTTGTCGTGGAGAGCGTTGGCGAGCATGAGTTGTGCGCCCGCATCGGAGGGGCGCTTCCGCACGGCATCCTCCAGGGGCTTCAGATCGACCGATGGCATACCGATCCCGGGGAAGGGCGAATCCCCCTGCGTGGTGCCGGAAGGCGCAGCGGACGACACGGAGGATTTCTCCCCTCCCAGCTGCATGTACACCAGATACGAAAGAAGAGCGAGAACCGCGACTGCGGAGATGATCTGCCAGACCCCGACACTCTTCACCGTGGTCCGGTCCGGCTTCCGGGGCTGCCTGGCGGAGTTCTCCCTTTTTCCCGGGCGCCCCGGCGGCCGGACGGCGAGACGGGCGCCGCAGGAATGGCAGAACTCCGTTCCCGGAGCATTCGGCTGGCCGCAGACGCTGCACGCGGCCGGCTGAACAGGAACAGCCTCTTTTTCAATCGATGCCCCGCAGGATGGACAGCGGACATCTGAATGTGCAAGCGCTCCCCCGCAGTCTCCGCACACCAGCTTCGCAACGGCCATCAGGACTGACCCTTTTGCAGGTTTTCGTTGACGAGGCTCTTGACTTCTTTGGACACCTTGAACAGAGGAACCCAGTGCTCATTGACCATCACCTGCTCGCCTGTCCGGGGGTTTCGTGCGACACGCCCTTTCCGCTTCTTGACCTTGTAGCTGCCGAAGCCGCGGATCTCGATGTTCTTCCCCTCCTTCAGAGCATTGATGACGGTCGAAATGAAACCGTCGACGACAGCTTCCGTCTCGACCTTCGTCAGGCCCGTGGCGGTGGCAATGGTGTCCACGATATCTGCCTTCGTCAACGCAGGATCTCCTTAGTTGTTGTTGGGGGTCAATACGGGGGACCCGCAAACCTGTACGACAGGGCGGGCCGGTCGAGGAGTTCCTGTTTGATATCGCGGAGCGTTTCCCCCGCCCCCCCGAACATCATGTCCCACCAGCCCTGCCGTCGTCTCTCTTTGACGATTGAAGGGTCACCGCTGATCCCGGCGATCCCCGCCGCAATCTTGATGGCATCCTCGAACGTCCCGAGCGTATCGACGAGCCCGAGTTCCACTGCCTGTTCGCCAGTAAATACCCTTCCATCCGCCAGGCGACGCACCTTCTCCGGCGACATCTTCCGCTCGCGGGCAACCACATCCATAAACTGCCTGTGAACATCGTCCATCAGGGTCTGGAAGTACGCCTGGTCATCCTCTGTCATCTGCTTTGTGGGCGAGCCCGCGTCTTTCAGCTTCCCCGCCTTTATCGTTTTCAGAGAGATACCGAGTTTCTCAAGGGCGTCTTTCAGCTGGAGGAACTCCGAAATGACGCCGATGCTTCCGGTGAGCGTCCCCCTGTTCGCGACAAGCCGTGTCGCACCACAGGAGACGTAGTACCCCCCGCTCGCTGCCAGCGAACCCATTGCGACAATCACCGGTTTACCGCCGTCCCTCGTCTTCCTCACCTCTTCGTACATCTCCTGGCTCGCAACCACGCCACCTCCCGGGGAGTCTATATGGAGGACGATCGCCTTAACCCCGCCGGTCCCACGGTATTTTTTCAACTGGCGGATCACCTCCTCCGACGAGGTGATCTCCCCCCTGAGATCGATGACGGCGATCCTCTCACCTGAACCCACGGTGATGGTCTCTGTTTTATCCGAAGGGGAACTGACGAAGGATATGATGAAGAGCGTGAATCCGACAGCAAAGAGGGCAAGCACTGCGAGTATGCCGAGGAACCATTTCGTCGACTTCGTCATGACTTTCGGGAGAATGCTGTAAGTCGTTGATTTACAAGAAGATTATACGAAACAAACTCGACAGTGTCAACTCCCGGGAAATGGCAGGCCCCGGAACGTTTCTGGTTCCGGGGCCTGTGTGGAGCCGTCCCATGGTCCCCCTTTCGGGCCTTTCGAGCGTCAGTTGGAATCAGCCGGGTGCAGCTCCAGGGGGGCTCGTGAGAGAGCAAGAGAGTCTGCAGCCGACAGAAGGGCCAGCGACAGGACCTCTTCCATCTCACGCACAAAGTGGAACTGGACCGGGTCCTTCCCCTCGAGCGCGGCTTTCGGAATCTCCTCGAGGTCCATCCTGTTCCGCTCCGGGAGGAGAATGGTCTTGATCCCCGACCGGTGCGCCGCCAGAACCTTCTCTTTCACCCCCCCGATAGGGAGCACGGCACCGCGCAAAGTGATCTCGCCCGTCATCGCCAGATCGTTCCTCACGAGCCGTCCCGTCAGGAGGGATGTCAGTGCCGTCAGCATCGTCACGCCTGCCGACGGACCATCTTTCGGTATCGCACCGGCCGGGACATGCACATGGATGTCGAGTTCATTCCTGAAGTCCGGCGGAACGCCCAGACCCGCGGCATTGGCCGCGATGAAACTGAGCGCGGCCTGGACAGATTCCTTCATCACCTCGCCGAGCTGGCCGGTCAATATCAGGTTTCCCTTCCCTTTCATCTTCGTCGCCTCGACGAACAGGATTTCCCCACCCACGGGAGTCCATGCCAGTCCGACGGCGATCCCCGGCCGGTTGATCCGTTCGGCAACGTCGGGGAAGAATTTTTGCTGGCCGAGGTACTTCGAGAGGGAGTCCCGCGTGACCGAGGTCTTCACGCTGACACCTTCCGCCACTTCGCGCGCGACGCCGCGCACGACGCGGGCGATCGTCCGCTCGAGCGTCCTGACCCCGGATTCCCGGGTATACCCTGCAATAATGCCGCGTACCGCATCGTCACTGATCTCGATCAAAGAGGACGTCAGTCCGTGTCCGGCAATTTGCTTCGGGAGAAGAAAGTTCTTCGCAATATGCAATTTCTCGTCCTCGACGTAGCTCGGTATTTCTATGATCTCCATCCTGTCACGCAGGGCCGGAGGAACCGCCTCGATCATGTTCGCAGTGGCGATGAACATCACTTTCGAGAGATCGAACGGGATCTCGAGGTAGTGGTCGCTGAACGAAAAGTTCTGCTCGGGATCGAGCACCTCCAGGAGGGCCGAGGAAGGGTCGCCGCGGAAATCCGATCCCAGCTTGTCGAGCTCGTCCAGCATGAGCACCGGGTTGTTCGACCCCGCCTTCTTCAGTCCCTGGATGATCCTCCCGGGGAGGGCGCCGATGTATGTACGCCTGTGCCCGCGGATTTCGGCCTCGTCGTGCACTCCGCCGAGCGACATGCGGACAAATTTCCGTCCGAGCGCGTTGGCAATCGAGCGGCCGAGCGATGTCTTGCCGACGCCCGGGGGGCCGACGAAAACGAGGATGGGACCCCGCATGTCATTCTTGAGCTTCCGTACCGCGAGGTATTCCAGGATCCGGTTCTTCACTTTCTCGAGGCCGTAATGGTCCCGCTCGAGGACTTCCCGCGCATGCGCGATGTCCAGCGAGTCCTCCGTGGCAACACTCCACGGAAGATCGAGTATCCAGTCCAAGTATGTCCTGCTCACCGTATACTCGGCAGAGGCCTGGTTCATCTGCGAGAGCCGCTTGAACTCCTTTTCAGCCACTTTCAGGGCTTCTTCGGGGAGGTTCGCCGCGTCAATCCGCTTCCTCAGCTCTCCCATTTCCACGGTTCCTTCTTCCTCACCGAGCTCCTTCCGGATCGCCTTCATCTGCTCGCGGAGGTAGTATTCCCGCTGCGACTTGCCGATCCCGTCCTGGACCTCGGACTGGATCTTGCTCCCGAGCTCGAGCTTCTGAAGGAGCTTCGTGAGCGCGAGCGTGAGTTTCTCCATCCGGTCCCGGATCTCCCGGGATTCCAGGACTTCCTGTTTTTCGGGAATGCCCACGGGAATCATCGATGCGATCATGTCGGTCATCGCGTCGGGCTGTTCCAGCGAGAGGACGATGGAAAGCTGTTCCTCCGACAGGTTGGGGGAGAGTTCGACGGCCTTTCTGAACTGCGTCTTAAGATTGCTCGCCATTGCGTCGACCTCGATCCCGGCGACGCTCTCGTCATCGATGTCCCTGACGACCGCGTGTATGAACGGCTCCGCCTGAAGGACCGAAATGAGCTGGACGCGGCGGACCCCCTGAACGAGCACGTTGCGGGTCCCGTCGGCGAGTGTGAAGACCTTCAGCACACGGGCGAGTGTCCCCACCCAGTAAATGTCTTTCTCCAAGGGCTTCTCGACTTCGCCGTCTGTCTGTGCAACGACGACAATAAGTCCCTCATCCCGCGCCGCTTCCTCGATCGCCCTGATGCTCGCCTCGCGTCCGACCGACAGCGGGGTCACCTGATGCGGAAAGAACACCGCGTTGCGCAGGGGAAGCACGGGAAGGGCCTGCGGTACCGTTGATTTCGTCGTCGCTGTTTCGCTTCGGCTTTTTGCCATTATGTACGGCTCCTGTACTATTGAAAAAAACGGCGGGCTGGCCCGGGGATCCTACCGATCCCCGGGCCCCGCCCCCGACAAACCATGTGATATGCCGTCCGCCTTCCCGGAATGACACCGGAAGCGGCGATGATCACTTCACTTCTATATCCCTGTCTCGTTTGGTGATGGGTGAGGTGATTAACGGATGACTATGTCTTTCGGTTTTGATGCTTCGGTCTTCAGAAGCCTGACCGTCAGCACGCCGTTCTCATACCGGGCGTCGACATTATTCCGATCGATCCCTTCCCCGAGCGTAAACCGCCGCTCGTATGCTCCGGTCCGGATTTCCCGGTACATGACTGCCGCGCCTTCACCGTGGATAGGCGCCAAGGGGGCTCTCACAAGAAGCGTCCCGTCCACCACAGTGACGCTGATCGCCTCTTTCTGTGCCCCCGGCATATCCAGGTGCAGAACATACGCCTCACCGGTCTCGGAGACATCCGAGGCGGGGATCGACAGCGGCGCGCGAAGGAAGGCGCCCGGGCCTGACTCCACCTCGCTCTTTTTCACAATGGCATTATTCACTTGCGACATGACTTTTCTCCCTCCATTACCTGACCGTGATCTGATGAGCCCGGGCCGCTTCAGCTTTGGGCAGGACGATCCTCAGGAGACCGTCAGAGAGTTCCGCAGAGACCTTCGCGGCGTCGACTTCGTAGGGAAGCCGGACCGTCCTTGCGAATTTCCCCTTCCGCTGCTCGCGCAAGAGCCCGCGCGCATCGCCGGAGATGGTATCTTCTTCCCTTTTGCCGTTGATTGTGAGGACCCCTTTCTCAAGAGAGATCTTCACCTCTTCCTTTTTCACCCCCGGAAGCTCCGCCACCACGACCACCTCTTCCTTGTTCTCGGAGACATCGAGGTGAGGTGCGAATGTGGCATCTTCCACCGCAGGAGATTCCAGTGAAGAAGCATAGAGAGAATCGAAATCCCGGCTGAAGCCGAGCAACTCCCCGATCAACGGGTCAACCGACTGATATTTTTCGAACCTGGCCAACATAGACTTGCCTCCTTATTGATAGTTCAGATCCAAATGTTATTTTGTCACTTGGCAATGGTATATACATCGGGTGTGCCAAGCAGCTCGATTACAGTGTAATTTGTTGTTATGCAAAGGATTACGGTGTTACGGGGGCATTGAAACCAAAAGATTGGCATGCCAATTCGTCAGGTTGACGGAAACATTAGCAGAGCCGGGAGGAAGAAGAGTCAGACAAGCTGAAAAATTGGCGGGAAAAAGCGGCAGTGCTGATGGCAAGCCGGCGATGGGGTGGGGACCTTCAGTCTCAGTTCGTGATGAATGTCGACGTCATGTTGACAACGAAGTCAGCGGCGGTGCCGCCACCGGAGTTGAATGTTCCTCCAGCCAGCGCTCCGCATCGATCGCGGCCATGCAACCTGTCCCCGCCGCGCTTACCGCCTGACGGTAGACACTGTCCGCAACATCCCCCGCGGCAAAGACGCCGGGGATGTTTGTCGCCGTGCCCCTTCCGCGTGTGGTCAGGTAGCCGACGGAATCCATTTCGAGCTGACCCCGGAAAAGGTCCGTGTTCGGTTTGTGCCCGATTCCCATGAACACGCCCTCAACCGCAATCTGCGAGACAACACCGGTCTTCAAGTTCTTCAATCTGACGGCGGTCACCCCCCTCTTCCCCTCCTCGTCCTTTCCGATAATCTCGTCGACCACGGAATCCCACACGAATGCAATCTTCGGATTCCCGAGGGCCTTGTCCTGCATGATCTTCGAGGCGCGGAGAGCATCCCGCCTGTGGACGATCGTCACCTTCGATGCGAATTTCGTCAGAAACGTCGCCTCCTCAATCGCCGTGTCCCCACCGCCTATCACCACCACAGGGAGTCCCTTGAAAAAGAACCCGTCGCAGGTCGCACATGCAGAGACGCCGTACCCCATGTACCGTTTCTCCGAGGGGAGTCCGAGCAGTTTCGCGGAGGCCCCGGTCGCAACGATGACGGCATCCGCGGTGTACTCTTCCCCCTCCGCCCAAAGGCGGAACGGGCGGGCCCGAAAATCAACTTTCGTGATGTTCTTGTAGAGGGATGTCGCTCCGAATCGAAGGGCCTGGGTCCGGAACACATCCATCAGCTCCGGTCCCAGGATCCCCGCGGGGAACCCGGGGTAGTTCTCGACCTCTGTGGTGATCGTGAGCTGCCCACCCGGCTGTATCCCCTCGAACACGACGGGAGAGAGGTTTGCCCGCCCCGCGTAGAGGGCTGCCGTGAGCCCGGCCGGACCGGAGCCGATGATGATGAGTCTCTTGTGCATATTCAATTCCCTGGTTCCACCACCCTGTGGAGGGTGAGATGACGGCAATGAAGGACCGGGGTCAGCCGTGCCGAGCACGATTTCGATGTTCCGGAGGAGTCCCTCGTGCTTCGCCCGCTTGACGGGGCTCCGCCTGAAGCGGTTGCTGAACTCCGCCTGATCCATCCGGCGCCACTCCTCCAGGGGAGGGGTAACAAACCCCTCGCGGGGATGGAACGCCGGCTCTTCCGAGGGGGTTTCGAATTTCAGGTTCCAGGGGCAGACATCCTGGCATGTGTCGCATCCGTAGATCCAGCCTTCGAATCGCCCCGTCATATCCCCCGCAATCGGCCCACGGTGTTCGATCGTAAGGTAGGAAAGGCAGAGGTTCGAATCAACAACGTACGGTTTGACGATCGCACCGGTCGGGCACGCCTCGATGCAGAGCGTGCACGTGCCGCACCTGTCCTCGGCCGGGACGTCGGCATCGAGGTTGAGCGTCGTGAGGATTTCTCCGAGGAAGACCCATGACCCCATTTCGCGCGTGATAACGTTGGTGTGCTTTCCGAGCCAGCCGATTCCGGCGCGAACAGCCCAGGCTTTGTCCATCACCGGCCCCGTATCGACATAGACCCTCGCCTCGGTCCCGGGATTTTCCGAGACGAGCCAATCGCGGAATTCATCGAGTTTTGCACCGAGGACGTCGTGGTAGTCGTCCCCCCAGGCGTAGCGGGAGATTTTCCCGCTTCCAGCACCGCCACGGTGCGGAACATCGGCATAATAGTTCACTGCGACGGCGATGACAGATCTGGCTCCGGGAAGAACAAGCCGGGGGTCGGATCGCTTCGCGACGGTCCGCACCATCCAGCCCATCGAGCCCTGGTACCCCCTGTCGAGCCAGTCACGGAGCCGTGCCCCCTCTTCTTCCAATATTCCGGCGGAGGCGATGCCCACGCCGGTGAACCCGAGCGCGAGGGCCTTCGACTTCACGCGTGATGTCATCGAGTCCATTGCGCGTCACTCCCCCGGGACAGGCCGTTCGATATACACGTCGTCCCCTTCCACCTTCACATTGTACTTCCTGACTCTCCCGTTCCCCGAGAGGGCGATCCCCGTTTCCAGCGAATACGTCCACCCGTGCATGGGACACGCCACCGTGAGCCCTGAGAGGATGCCATGGTGCAACTCGGAAAAATGCTGATGCGAGCAGACGTTGCCGATCGCGTACATTTCACCACGCACGCGCCAGAGCGCAACCTCGTCATCCCCGAGCCTGACCCGAGCGCTCTTTCCCTCCGCGATGTCAGAGAGACGCGCCACCCGCACGAATCCCGGCTCCGCGTTCATTCGATCTGCACCGGGCTTCCCAGAACGATCCCCTTGTCCGTTCTCCTCAGGCGGGCCGCGGCAACGGCGGGATCGTGTTCGAAGAACATGATCCAGCCCTCGTCGGCGGCCTGTGTGAGCAGGCGTCGTTTCTCTTCGAGTGTGACCAGGGGCCTCAGATCATACGCCATGATCCACGGGAGGGGGACGTGGGACGAGGTCGGCACGAGGTCCGCGCAATAAAAAAGGGTGGCCCGGCCGTCGCTGATGACGGGGCATTGCAGCGCGGAAGTATGACCGTTCACGAGACGCACGGTGATCCCGGGGAGGACCTCCCCTTCCCCTTCGGTGAATTCAAGCACCCCTCCCCTCTGGAGCGGGAGAAAATCATCCTGGAAAAAACTCGCTCTGTCGCGCTCGGTGGGAACCTGCGCGGCGCGCCAGTGTTCGGCCTGGACATAATACCGGGCATGGGGAAACGTGGGGACCGCCTCTCCGTTCAGAAGCGTGGTCGCACCGCCGGCATGGTCAAAATGAAGGTGGGTGAGTATCACATCGGTGACCCCTTCCGGCGTCACCCCGAGCCGGGCAAGTGAGGCAACAAGGGCTGAGGAGCCCTCCTCTATCCTGTATATGGACCTGAGTTTTTCGTTGAGTTTCCCGCCGTTGCCCGTGTCGACGAGCACAGTGCGCCCGCCCCCCCGAAGGAGGAGCGCCCGCGCGGCCAGGGCGATGCGGTTCTTCTCGTCGGGCGGATTCGTTTTTTCCCAGAGGGGCTTCGGAACGACGCCGAACATCGCGCCCCCGTCGAGCGCGAAGCGGCCTGTCTCCACGGGATAGACCTGGTATACACCGATGCGCATTGTGATCACTGGTCGGTTGCCTGTCTGATTCCCCGCGGAAAGGAGTCCCCCGCGGGGTCACAGAGAACATGCATTGCTATGAGAAAAAAAATAAAGGTCGGCATCCACCGCGATACCGACCTCGATACTCACGCATGGACCGGGAGCGTGAACTCACCCCTTGCGGAAATGGGACGTCGACGGGCCGAGCTCGCCGAACCCCTTCTCCGGGTGGATCGACTTTGCGCGGGTGTAGAGAATTTCCTCCGACTCGACGTGGTTCGGATCCGGCACGCAACAGTCCACCGGGCAGACGGCGGCGCATTGTTCCTGGTCAAAATGCCCCACGCACTCGGTGCACTTTTCCGGGACGATGTAATAAAAATCATTCGACAGCGCATCGAACATTTTCCCGTTAAACTCATACTGCACGCCGCCGGCATAGATGGCGGTATTCGGGCATTCAGGTTCGCATGCACCGCAGTTAATGCATTCTTCAGTGATCATTGTTGACATAAGAGTCTTCCTCCGTTGATTGATTCTGAAAGAGCTCGTTCTAGTGTTCAGGACATTTGTTCAGGACAGGCGAATTTCCGGTTTCAGCGGAGGATCAGGACGGACGATGTTCTCCGCGCCGCTGTTCCCGGCGCAAACCAGGCACGCACGCACTTCACCCGTGAGGTGCACTGTGTCGATCCCGTGATACGTCGGAAGGTAACGCTCAAGCTTGTCCAGGGCCTTGCCGAACTGGCTCCGCGCGCCGCGGAAGTTGCCGTTCGTCAGGTGGTAGAGACCGACTGCGGTCTGAATCAATCCCTGGTAGAAGAGCCTGTCCGGGCCTGACGTCTCGCGCCACAGCTCTTCCCACGTGTCATGTGCCTCGAAAAAGCACTGAGTGTTGAATTCCTCAATCCCTTTCCGGAACAGGTCTCCCATTTCATAAAAACATAATCAAAAGGGGGTGGAATTGCAAGACGGCCAGCGGAAATCTTTTCCGCTAAACGATAGTGAAGTACCGCGCCTCCGGATGGTGCACGATAATTGCATTCGTGCTCTGCTCGGGATCGAGCGAGTATTCATCGGTCAGGTGCACGCCGATCCGTTCCCCATCGAGCAACTCAAAAAGTTTCTTCTGGTCCTCAAGATTCGGACAGGCAGGGTACCCGAAGCTGTAGCGGGACCCCTGGTACCCCTGCGAAAAGAGCCTCTTCACATCCCGGGCATCATTGAGCGCGATCCCCAGTTCCTCGCGGATCTGTTTGTGCCAGAGTTCTGCCAGCGCCTCTGCACATTCAACGCTCAACCCGTGGAAATAGAGGTACTCCTTGTAGTTGCCGGATGCAAAGAGCCGGGCCGATTCCTCCGATGCCCTCTTCCCCATCGTGACCAGCTGGAAGGCGACGACATCCATGCGTCCGGATTCCCGCGTCGCGAAGTAGTCCGACAGGCAGAGCCGCCTGTCCCCCTTCTGGCGGGGGAACGTAAAGCGGAGGCGCGGTTCATGACCTCCTTCATCATAGACGATCAGGTCGTCTCCGTCGGACTGGCAGGGAAAGTACCCGTACACGACAGCGGGACGGAGGAGCCCTTCGCGCATGATCCTCGCTTTGAGCGCCTCATAGTCCGGGGTGATCTTCTCCTGCAACATCGCACGGTACAGATCGTCCGCCATTTTCCCCTTGCGCACCTGCCACTGCCCCCGGATCAGGGCAACGTCGTTCACAAAGGGGAAGACGCGTTCCAGCGGGACCGGGTCCACAACCTTTGACCCCAGGAACGGAGGCACCGGTATGGGAACGTCGGTCCGGACGCGCGAGCGTACGGGCCCGGCCACCCCGGCGGCGGTTACCACGGGGCCGTTGAGGGCATTTTCCTTCTCCGCCAGCGCAATCTTCGCTTCCGTCCCCGTGAGCATCTCCTCTTCGCCGTCGGTCCCCGCCTCTCCCCCCTTCACCGGGAGAGTGAGCCCTCCCTGCGGCGGGGGAAGCGTCCCCGCGGCGATCTGCGCCATGTACTTGAGCCCGTCGAACGCATCGTTGGCGTACAGGACTTTTCCCCCGTAGACGCTCCGCAGATCCTGCTCGACATACCTCCGCGTGAGTGCAGCGCCCCCCAGGATCACGGGAAGCGTGATCCCCCGCTCGTTCATCACCCCGAGGTTCTCCTTCATGATCAGCGTGGATTTCACGAGCAGACCGCTCATGCCGATCGCATCTGCCCGATGCTCTTCCGCAGCAAGGAGCATGGCGTCGATGGGGACCTTGATCCCCAGGTTCACCACACGGTACCCGTTGTTCGTCAGTATGATGTCGACCAGGTTTTTGCCGATGTCATGGACGTCCCCTCTGACTGTGGCCAGGACCATCACCCCTTTGGAGGTCGTCTCCGCCTTGCTCATGAACTGCTCCAGGTAGGAGACCGCCGCCTTCATCACCTCTGCCGACTGGAGAACGAACGGGAGCTGCATCTGGCCGCTCCCGAACAACTCTCCCACCACTTTCATCCCGTCCAGGAGTATCGTGTTGATGATGTCGAGCGCGGCGTATTTCTTCAGCCCCTCATCGAGATCCTGTTGCAACCCGACCCTGTCCCCGTCGATGATCCTGGTTTTCAGGATTTCCTCGATCGTGCCTCCCCGGACCGTTGCGGCTTTTTTCTCCTTTGTGCTCCCGGCATAGAACGCCATCAGCTCGAGGAGCGGATCGTAGGTGACCTTCCGGTGGGAGGCTCCGCCTTCCATCACTTCTTCGAAGCGCCTCCCGTCGAATATCAGTTCGCGGCAGAGTTCACGCCCTTTCTCGTCGATCTTGTAGAGGGGCATGATCCTGGCTGCGTGGACGATCGCCATATCGAGTCCGGCTTCGATCGCATAGTGGAGGAAGACGCTGTTCAACGGATGGCGCACTTCCGGCGAGAGGCCGAACGAAATGTTGCTGACCCCCAGGAGTGTCTTCACGCCGGGGAGCTCGCGTTTGATCCGCCGGATTCCTTCGATCGTCTCGATCGCGGCACGCCGGAACTCCTCCTCACCGGATCCGAGAGTGAATGTGAGTGTATCGAAGATCAGGTCATGCGGTTTCATCCCGTACCTGTTCACCGCAAGGTCGTAGATGATCTTTGCGATTGCCACCTTCCGGTCGGCCGTTTTCGCCATCCCCTGCTCGTCGATCGTCAGAGCGATCACCGCCGCGCCGAATTTCCTGCAGAGCGGGACGACTTTCCTGATCCGTTCCTCCCCGTCCTCCATGTTGATCGAGTTGACAACCGCCTTTCCGGCGATGAGCTGGAGCGCTTCTTCGATGACCGGGGCTTCGGTGGAGTCGATGACAAGAGGGAGCGTCACCTGGGTATTAAACCGCGCGATGATCTCCTTCATGTCCCTCGCTTCGTCGCGCCCGACATAGGCCGCACAGACGTCGACCATGTGCGCCCCTTCCCTGACGGCGCCCCGCCCCATCGCGACGATCCCCTCCCAATCCTCCAGGGCAAGGAGCTCCCGGAATTGTTTGCTCCCGTTGGCGTTCGTCCGTTCGCCGACGAGCACGGGGGGAGGATCGATGTGGAGCGGCACGGCCTGGTAGAGGCTCGACGCACTCGGTATGAAGTCGATCTCGCGGTGCTTCGGCGCGAGTCCCCCGACGGCCGCGGCAAGCTGGCGTATGTGCTCCTTCGTCGTGCCGCAGCAGCCTCCGACGACGCTCACCCCCAAGTCTTTCACGAAGTGTGACAGGTACCGGACAAGTTCTTCCGGCGTCAGGTGGTAGTGCGCGTGCCCCCCGACATTCTCCGGAATGCCCGCGTTCGGCATGACGAACACCGGCTTCGGGCTGCTCGAGCAGAGGACCCGGACGTGATCGGACATTTCTTTCGGACCCGTCGCGCAGTTCATCCCTATGACGTCGATGTCATAGGGTTCGAGCGCGACGAGCGCGGCCGCGATCTCCGTCCCCAGCAGAAGCGTCCCGGTGGATTCGACCGTGACGGACACGATGACCGGCACGCGGGCCCGTGCGTCCTCAAAGTACCCGAAGATCCCGCACAGGGCTGCCTTTGCCTGAAGGAGGTCCTGGCATGTCTCGACGCAGAGAAGATCGACGCCGCCTTCGACGAGGCCCCGGGCCTGCTCCTTGTAGGCAGAAGACATGTCGGCAAACCGGCAATGGCCGAGCGAAGGGAGTTTCGTGGTGGGCCCCATCGACCCTGCGACGAACCGGGGTCTGTCCGGAGTGGAGAAGCCGTCGGCCACCCCCCGGGCGATGCGGGCGGCCCTGAGATTGAGGTCGTACGCCATCGCCGCAATCCCGTATTCCCCCAGCACGATGGAAGTGGACCCGAATGAATCGGTCTCGATGACGTCCGCCCCGGCCTCGAGGTAATCGCGATGGACGCTTTCCACGGCGGAAGGTTTCGAGAGGGCCAGGTATTCGTTGCAGCCGTTCAGGTGTTCCCCCCCGAAGTCCTCCGCGGTCAGGTTCTGCCCCTGCAGGTGCGTACCCATCGCTCCGTCGAAGACAACGATCTTTTGCTGCAACATTTCCAGGAACGATTTCGGCATCGACGATCCTCAGTGTAACCTGTGAACGACAGCGTGATACTGTTCCATCATTTTTCTGACAACCTCCCCTGCGGGGAGTATCTCCTTCACGAGACCGGAACTTTGTCCCGCCTCGAATTCCCCCTCCTCGACATTTCCTTCGAATATCCCCATCATTTCGCGGCCCCGCCCGAGGAGTGATTCCAGTTCCTCCCGGGTCGCACCGGCACGCTCGGCCTGAAGGGCCTTCAGAGCGAACGGGGTCCTGATCATGCGGACCGGCGTCAGTTTTTTCAGCGTGAGCACCGTGTCGCCGTCCCCGGCCCTGAGGACTGCCTGCTTGTAGTTTTCGTGGGCCGAAGATTCCACCGTGGCGGCAAACCTCGTGCCGACCTGGACACCGTCAGCCCCGAGAGCGAGCGCCGCCGCAAGCCCGCGGCCGTCGGCAATCCCCCCCGCCGCGAGGATCGGGATGCCGATCGCATCCGCCACCTGGGGGACGAGCGCGAGCGTCGTGATTTCGTCGACCCCGTTGTGCCCCCCTGCCTCGAACCCCTCGGCGACAACGGCATCGCATCCCGCATCAACCGCTTTGCGCGCATGCTTTACCGCCGCGATCACATGCACGACCGTGCACCCCTGCTTCTTCAGCTCCCCGGTGAACGTGAGGGGATGTCCGGAAGACGTGAAGACGATCCGGACCAGTTCTTCGATGACGACGCGGACCAGATCCCCGGCGTCCCCCCGTGCAAGCGGGATATTGACGGCGAACGGAAATGCCGTTGCACCCTTCGCTTTTCGGATCTGCTCGCGCAGGAGGTCGGGTTTCATCGAACCGGCACCGATCATGCCGAGCGCCCCCGCCTCTGAAACGGCAACGGCGAGCCTGCTGCCCGCCGCCCATACCATTCCGGCCTGTATTATCGGATATCTGATGCCGAAGAGTTCCGTAACTCTCGTCTGCAGGGGAGGAGGCCAGACGGATGTTGCCATAAGGAAGCGTTAATTGTTGGAAACGAGTTCCGTGATGACCGCCGTCGCAAACGCGAAACCGTAGATCGCAAAACGGTGCCTCCCGCCGCTGAGCCTGATCAGGTGCTCCCCGTACTCCCGGTTCCTTACAAGATCGTACAGGCGCGGCCCGTCCACGACGACGTAACTCCGACCGCTATTGTCGAGCCGGACGTCTTCCCCCCTGTTTGCGGAAAGGAACTCGTTATCCTGCCTGACGGTGATCTCGGCCTTCTTCTCCCCTTCAGGCTCGAGAACCCCCTGGACATCGAGCCCCCTGTACCTCGCAAGCACGTGCCCTTCACGCCCCGATCCGCCCGTGAGGCGGAGACATTCCCGTTCACTGCGCCAGTCCCCATCAGCATAGATCCGCCCGTCCAGATAGAGACCGGGATCCGAGTAGGAGAGAACGGACTCGGGAGCATACCCCTCGACATTGCCGATACTCCCGCGCAGATATCCCGCATACAATTCCGGCGTCGCACGGAAGCAAATCGCGCCCGACCTGTCGGTTTCCCTCAGAGGTTCCATGATCATGGGGAGGACCGCGCCGACCCCCGCGCTGTAGAGGAGAGCCTGCAGTGCCTGCTCGATCGCAGCCGCATTTCCATCCCCCGCGTTCCGGTACCGGATGAAACCATCCTTGTCGACGAGAAGTATCTCCGGGAGGACCCTGCACTCATACTGCAGAGCGATCAGGGCCTCGTTGTCCATGACGACGGGGAACCGTATCCCGTAGCGGGCCAACGCCTCCTGCACATGTTCAGGCTTTTTCCCGAACAGAAACCTGGGGGTATGTATCCCGACCGTCACAAGTCCGAACGCGGAATACCGCCTCTCCCATTCCGCAACATAGGGGAGCATCCTCAGGCATCCGGCACAGCCGAAATCCCAGAAGTAGAGGAGCACCACCTGACCCCTGAGGGCCGTGACAGGGACCGGCTCGGAATTGAACCAGAAATCACCTAGCAGTTCCCTGGCACGGACAGTCTGGGGTACTATGTCCTGCATCGTCATTTTCTTGGGTCCGGAAGTCCGAAAAACTCTGGCAATCCGCCAAAAAAAGATAGCCAAACGCAGGCTGAAACGCAAGGTGACACCCGGGGGGGAAAAGCGTTCTGCGCAGAACCGGGTCAGAAGAACCGGTTGTAGAGGAGCTTGAGGGTCGTCAGTATGACCATCGTCACAAACACGGGGCGGATGAACTTCACTCCCCTACCGTGAAAAGCACCGGATAGAGCCAGGGGGGGAGCGTCATCCCTTCCGGTCCCGCACTCGCCCTTCAATCACGATCACGTACTCCCCTTTCATCTCCTTCGCCGAACAGACCGCATGGAGCACGGAGGGGGTTCCGTAGAGCATCTGTTCATCCGGAAGCGTGAGATTGAATGCGATGCACATCCGCCGCGAAACGCCGAATACTTCGGCGATGTCGCGCAGAAGAGGAACCAGCCGGTAGGGCGTATCCATCAGCACGATCGTCCGCCGTTCCTGCTGCAGCTGCCGCAACTCTGTTCGCCGGCGCTCCTTTTTCGGCGAGAGCCAGCCATAGAAAAGAAACTGATCGATGGAAAAGCCCGACACGGTCAGCGCGGGCATCAGAGACGAGGCGCCGGGGACGGGCACGATGCGGATGCCGGCCGCGATGGCTTTCTCGACAAGGAGCTGGCCCGGATCGGAAAACACCGGCGTGCCGCAGTCGGATACCAGCGCGACATTCTTTCCCGTCCGGAGGTGATGCAGTATGTTATGGGACGCAGCAGCCTCATTGTGCTCGTTCAGCGTCTCGACCGGCCTCTCGATGCCGAAATGCCGCATGAGCCGCTCCCCCTCCCGGCGTTCCTCGTAGATAAGGAGGTCGGCCGACTTGAGTATCTCCAGAGCACGGAACGTCATGTCATCGTAGTTCCCGATCGGCGTGGCAACGAGATACAGTGTCCCCGGCATGAGTGCCCCTCACTCCGCCGCTGCGGTGCGTTTCCGCGCGGATTCCCATTCTTTCACACCCGCAATGAGAAGCGCCGTCACGGGGACGGCAATGAGGAGCCCCAGGAACCCCATGAAATAGCCGAACACAAGGAGGGAAAGAATGAGGAGGACGGGGTGGAGCCCGACATGTTTCCCGAGGATTTTCGGCCCGAGGACCGCCGCCTCGAAGACCTTCTGGCTCAGGTACATGATGACGACGACGAGGACCTTCGTGCCGACCGCCCCCCCGCTGAAGAGTGCCACGATCGAAGCGACCAGGAGGCTGACGGCGAGACCGACGTAGGGAATGAAATCGAGCGCCGCCGTCATCAGCCCGAGCACGATAGCATACTCCACACCGGCAAGCCAGAGGACGATACCGGAGATCGTTCCCTGGATCACGGCGACAAGGATGGCACCGCGGAAGTACTTCCCCATCAGTTCGTCCGCCCGGGAGGCCAGCTGGACGAACCGGGAGCGCGACTTCTTCGGCACCAGCATCGCGCAGCGGTGAAGGACCAGCGGAAAATCCATGAGGAGGTAGAAGAGGACGAAGGGGACGATGATGATGTTGAGGAGCTGGTGTGCAACGGAGCTCACGCTGCTCACGACGTCGAAGAGCCCCGCGAAGAGCCGCGTCAGCATCTCCTCCAGCTTCGGCGTCAGATTCTGGGCAAGGACCTCCTTCGCCTTTTCACCGGTCACGCCGAACCGCTCCAGGTACCTCACGAGCGCCCCCGATTCGATCGCCCGGCCCGCGTCCCCCGCCAGCGTGCCTGCGCCGGCGGTAAGAGCCTGGAACTGCTCGAGCGCGACAGGGACGATGAAGAGGCCGAAGGCCACGACGGCACCGACAAGGAGAAGCATGATCAGGAGCGTCGAGAGCCAGCGAGGGACCCGCCGGCGCTCGAGCACCACCACAAGCGGGTTGAGTATGTAGGCAAGGAAGAACGCAATCAGGAACGGGGCGAGAACGCCGATGATGGCGGAAAAAAACCACACGGCAAACAGGAACACGCCGAGCCAGAGGAGCCGGTTGGGGACCTGTTCACGCCTCAACGGGTAGAGGAGAAAGAGGAGTCCCGCCAGTATGACGAACGGCGAGAGTGAGGGATACACCGCGAACGAGAGAAGCCCTATCAGCAGGACGCCGGCGGCCAGGAGGACCGTCTCCGCCCCCGTGCGCGCCGCGGGTGGGACTCCTTCCGTCTCGCGAAGCGTCCGGGTCTGAGCCGGGTTCTTGTCACCCCGACGCGGCATCTCACCTCCCCGTGTGTCCGAATCCCCCGGCCCCGCGGTTCGTCTCATCGAGCGATCCTGTCTCCGACCACTCCACGCGCGCATACCGGGCAATCACCATCTGGGCTATCCTGTCGCCGCGGCGGACGACAAAATCCTCCGCGCCGAAATTCGTGAGAACGATCTTGACCTCTCCCCGGTAGTCCGGGTCGATCGTCCCGGGGGAGTTCATGATGCCGATTTCGTGCCTGATCGCCAGACCGCTTCGGGGCCTGATCTGGGCTTCATAGCCGGAGGGGAGAGCGATCGCGAACCCGGTCGGAATGAGGGAAGTGCTCCCCGCCTTCAGGACGAACTCCCCCTCCACTGCAGCGCACACATCCATTCCCGCCGAACCCTCCGTGGCGTAGGCAGGGAGCGGGACGTCGCGCGTCGATTCTGAAAGGCGGGAGATCTCGACGGTGATATCGCGAATGGGGTGGCTCATGCGGGGAAGGACGCGAGAGCTGAGTGTGCCGTCCTGCCGCCTCCGGTGGCGCCCAGGGCGCCACCTCCGGGGGGACCCGGGGCAGCCCCGGGCTTCACCCTTCTTTCGAACTCCTCCGGGAATCGTTTGATCATGCTCTGCACGGGCCATGCGGCCGCGTCTCCGAGCGCGCAGATCGTATTCCCTTCGATGTTGTTTGCCACTTCCAGTAGCAAGTCGAGATCCGCCCTCGTCGCTTCGCCGATCTCGAACCGCTTTAATATCTTGTGCATCCAGCCTGTCCCTTCCCGGCAGGGGGTGCACTGGCCGCATGACTCATGGTGGTAGAAACCCGCGATCCGGGTGAGCACGCGTACGAGATCGGTATCCTCGTCCATGACGATCAGTCCCGCCGTCCCGACCGACGACCCAGCGGCCTTGAGCCCCTCCGCATCCATCGTGACCCCTTCAAGCGCCTCACCTCTGAGAATCATGGTGGAGGACCCGCCGGGAATGACCGCCTTGATCTTCTTGTTCCCGGGGACGCCCCCGGCAAGTTTGTAGATGATATCGGTCAGGAGAACGCCGGTGGGAAGTTCGAACACGCCGGGCGAATTCACATGCCCGCTCACGCCGACGAGAATGGGACCGGGGTGTTTCGGGTGGCCGATCTTGCTGTATGCCTCCCATCCCAGCCGCAGGATGACCGGGACGTTCGCAATCGTCTCGACATTGTTGATTGTCGTGGGGCAGCCCCAGAGGCCGAATTGTGCAGGAAAAGGGGGTTTCACGCGGGGGTAGCCCCTTTCCCCTTCAATCGAATTCATCAGCGAGGATTCCTCACCGCAAATGTAGGCCCCCGCGCCCCTGTGCACGGTGAATGAAGTGCTGAACCCGGACCCGAGTATGTTCTCCCCACAGTACCCCCGCGCGTACGCTTCGTCGACCGCCTTCTCGACCATCGCGATCCACCTCTTGTACTCACCGCGGATATACAGATAGATCGTGCCGACGCCCATGGCGTAGGCTGCGATAACGGCCCCTTCGATCAGGAGGTGGGGATTGAGCTCAAATATCTGACGGTCTTTGAACGTCCCCGGTTCGCTTTCATCGCCGTTGACGCAGAGGTACTTCTGCTTGTCGGTCTGCTTCGGCATGAACGTCCATTTCAGCCCCGTGGGAAAACACGCGCCGCCGCGCCCGCGAAGACCCGATTTCTTCACCTCGTCGGTCACCTCTTCCGGCTTCATGGTGACGGCCTTGCGGAGCATCCCGTAGCCCCCGTGCGCCTCGTAGACGTCGATGCCCGAAAGTCCGGGGACAGGAGGAAGGATGAGCGGTTCCATCGTCATTTCAGTCGGGAGAGGATCGCGTCCACTTTTGCTTCATCGAGATTCTCGTAATACTCGTCCCCCACCTGCATCATGGGCGCGGTGCCGCACGACCCCAGGCATTCGGCCTCGACGAGAGTGAACCTGCCGTCAGGGGTCGTCTCGCCGACGCCGACATTCAGGCTCTCCTGTATGTGCTTTACGATCCTGTCGCTGTTCCTGAGCATGCACGAGACGTTTGTGCACACCTCGATTTTGTGCCTGCCAACGGGCGTGCTGTTGAACATCGTGTAGAAGCTCACGACGCCGTACACGTGATGCTCCGGGATGCCGAGAAGACCGGCCACTTCGACCATCCCCTCCCTCGAGATCCACCCGTTCTCCTCCTGCCACATCCAGAGGGCGGCCAACACGACGGGCTGGGGGCGCGGATAGCGCTTTTTCAGCTCTTCGATCTTCTTGAGGCTCTGTTCTGAAAGCATGTGACAATCCTATTTGTCAGCTTCACCCATCACCGGGTCGACCGACCCTATGACGGCAACGATGTCGGAGATCATGCATCCTTTCAGCATCAGGGGAAGCGCCGACAGGTTGTTCGTCGACGGCGAGCGGATCTTCATCCGCCAGGGATGCCCGGTGCCGTCGCTCACGATGTAAAAGCCAAGTTCCCCCTTGGACGATTCGACCCCCTGATATACTTCGCCCACCGGGGGATCGATGCCGATGTTGACGAGCATGAAGTCCTGTATGAGCTCCTCCATGCGCGTATAGACGCGGTCCTTCCGGGGAACGACTTTTTTCGGTTCGTCGGCGAGGTAGGGCCCCGCCGGGAGTGCGGCGAGAGCCTGCCGCAGGATCGCAGCGCTCTCCTTCATCTCCCCTATCCGGACATAGAATCTGGCCAGCGCGTCCCCCTCGTTGAGAGTGACGACGTTGAAATCGAGCCTGTCATACACCAGGTAGGGTCTGTCCCTCCGCAGGTCGCGCGGCACTCCCGCTGCACGGAGTATGGGGCCGGTAATCCCCATCGCAATGGCATCCTCGCGTGTGAGTATACCGACGTTTTCGCATCGGTCGACGAATATCCGGTTCGTCCCAAGGAGCTTCTCGACCTCCAGCAGGTCCGCCCTGAACTCCCCGAGGAACCTCTCCAGCATCGCCGTGCACCGGTCGGTCCAGTCCTGCTGCAGTCCGCCGATCCGGGCATAGCTTGTTGTGAACCGGGCGCCGCACAGGACGTCGTAAATGTCCAGGATCTTCTCCCGCTCGCGGAATGTCCAGAGGAGCACGGTCAGCGCACCGACGTCCATGGCCATGCTTCCCGCAGCCACGAGGTGGGACGCGATGCGGGACATCTCGCAGACAAGGACTCGGATGTATTTCGCACGCTCCGGAAGGTCGATCCCTGCCAGCTTCTCGACCGCCAGGCAGTAGGCGACGTTGTTCGCAATCGGGGAGAGGTAGTCGAGACGATCCGTATGAGGGATGAACTCATGGTATGTGCTCGCCTCGGCGATCTTCTCGTACCCGCGGTGCAGATATCCCAGTTCGGGGACGACCGCCATGACGGTCTCACCGTCCAGGCGCACAAGGAGACGGAGCACGCCGTGCGTCGCCGGGTGCTGCGGCCCCATGTTGAGGATCATTTCGTTCTCGAGGGGATCATCGAGTATGACCGAAGTGTCCTGATCCTCCAGGGCCGACAGTATTCTGCTCTTTTTCGAATCCTCCGGGGTACGGACGGGCATGCGGCTATCTCCGGGGGAGGGGGAGTGAATCAGGAATGCCCATCGTTGGGAAGTCCTTTCGGAGCGGGAAGTATTCGAATTCCTCCGGCATGAACATGCGGCGAAGATCGGGATGGCCGGTGAAGACAATGCCGAACATGTCGTAGGTTTCCCTCTCGTGCCAGTTCGCCCCGGTCCAGACTCCTGTCACGGTCGGCACTTTGAGATCCCGCTCGTCTACAAGCACTTTCAGCCGCACATACTCCTTGTTCTTGAGCGAATACAGGTTGTAGACGACCTCGAAGCGTTCCTCGGGCCGGTACATGTCGACCCCGAGCACGTCGATCACCATGTCGAACGCCAGGTCGGGATCGGTCCTCAGAAACTCGCAGGCGCGGGCAATATCCTCCCGGCGGATTGTCACGGTCAGATCCCCCCTGAATTCCCCGGCACTGCGCACGGCACCGGGGAGACCGGCCTGAAGCTTTGCCACGATGGCCTGAGTCATGCGTGGGTTCCCGTCGTGAGTTCGGCCCTGGGCTCCGGCGCGCTTTCGGGGATATGAATCTTCTCGCCGCGCATGTAATTGCCGACCGTCGTCTCCCCCGCGATCTTCTTCTGCAGCTCCATGAGTCCCAGGAGAAGCGCCTCGGGGCGGGGCGGGCACCCCGCAACATACACATCGACCGGCATGAACTGGTCGATCCCCTGAACGACCGAATAGGAACGGAACATACCCCCCGACGAAGCGCAGGCTCCCATCGAGATCACCCATTTCGGATCGGGCATCTGGTCATAGATCTTCCGCACAACCTTCGCCATCTTGTACGTCACGGTCCCCGCGACGATCATGACATCGCACTGCCGGGGAGTGAATCTCATGACCTCGGAACCGAACCGGGAGATGTCAAACCTGGGGGAGGCTGTCGCCATCATCTCGATCGCGCAGCAGGAGATTCCCATGGGCATCGGCCAGAGAGAATTCTTCCGCGCCCAGTTGATGATGTCATCCAGGCGTGCCGTCAGGAACCCTTCATTGCTCAGACCCGCTAGTGCCACCGCAATGCTCCCTTCTTCAGTATGTACACGAACCCCACGAGCAGGATGGCGATGAACACCATCATCTCCACGAACCCGAAGACGCCGAGCTTACGGAACATCACCGCCCATGGATACATGAAGACGGTCTCGATGTCGAATATGATGAAGAGCATCGCCACAAGGTAGAATTTCACCGAAAAGCGTTCGCGCGCGCTCCTGACGGGCTCCATGCCGCTTTCATAGGTGGAGAGTTTCTCCTCGGTGGGATGCTTCGGACCGATCAGGCGGTTGATGTTCGTGAACACCAGCCCCGCCAGCACGCCCAGACCGAGCATTATGGCGATGGGGACATACTGCACCATGGGGTCAATTCTCCAAACACCGCGGTGAGGGGGAAAGTTGCGTCTGAACGGCCAAAATCTACTCAAAAACGGGTTGAAAGTCAACGAAGAGTCGGATCAGTTGATCCCTTCGTACATACCTTCAATGAGGCGGGCATAGCGTTCCTCGATGACACTGCGCCGGACTTTTTGCGTGGGGGTGAGCTCCCCGTCCTCGATGCTGAATTGCCGGTCCAGCAGCGTGAACCTTCTCACGCGCTCGTAGTTGGCAAGGTCTTTCTGGATCGAATGGATGTTTGTCTGGATCAGCTCGTTGATCGTGGGGTGGGCCGCAAGGTCCGTGTTCGTCGCGTACGCGATGCCCCGGGAGTCGGCGTACTCCTTGAGCGCGTCGAAATCCGGGACGATGAGGGCCGTCAGGAACATCCTCCGGTCACCGATGAGCATGAACTGCTCGATGTATTTGTTCGAGAGGAAGAGGTTCTCAATGGGCTGGGGAGCGATGTTCTTCCCCCCCGAACTGACGAAGAGATGCTTCTTCCTGTCCGTAATGCGGATGAACCCTTCTGCGTCGATAGCCCCGATGTCACCGGTATGAAGCCATCCCTCACCGTCGATCACTTCTGCCGTCGCCTCCGGGTTGTTCCAGTATCCTCTCATGATATTCGGACCCCGGGCAAGTATCTCCCCGTCGGGTGCGATCCGGACCTCCACCCCCCGGATCGGGTGACCGACGGTCCCGAACCGGTAATTGTCCAGACGGTTGACGGAAATGACAGGAGAACTTTCCGTCAGGCCGTATCCCTCGATGATGCTGAGACCGATCGCTTCGAAAAACTCCCCGAACTCCTTCCCCAGAGCCGCACCCCCGGAACAGAAGAACCGCATCCGTCCACCGGTTCTACTCTTTACCTTTGCGAACACCAGCCGATCCGCAAGTGCATGCCTGACCTTCAGATTGAGCGAGGCTTTCCCTTCCCTGGTTCCGGCGGCATATTCCCGGCCAACCCCCATCGCCCAGTGGAACAACCGCTGACGAAGAGGGGAACCTGCGTCGACCTGCTTGATGATCCGGCTCTGGATCCGCTCGAAAAGGCGGGGAACGGTGGTCACAATCGTCGGTCTGACCTCCAGCATGTTCTCACGCACCGTTTCGACGCTTTCCGCAAAGGCGAGTGTGGCGCCGCATGCCAGACCGGTGTAGTAACCCGCCATCCTCTCAAATGAATGGCTGAGCGGCAGGAAGGAGAGAAGCACGTCCGTCGTACCGAACGGGATCGCCTCTGCGGCGCTCTTTATGTTGCTGCAGAGGTTGTCATGCGTCAGCATGACACCCTTGGGGTTCCCGGTGGTCCCTGACGTATAAATGATCGTAAGGAGGTCCCCGGGCCTCACCATCTTCGCCGAGGCACGGAGGTAGTCGGGGTTTTCGCGCTCGAATCCCTCCCCCATACCCATGAGAGAGGAAAAACCGACCGTCCCGGGCTCGCTCGCGAGCCCTTTCTCCCCCATCACAACGGTCGTTTCCAGCGTCGGAACGTTTCCGGAGATCTTCGCCACCTTGTTGAGCTGGAACTGGTTCGATACGATGGCAAACCTGATAGTGGCGTCGTTGAATATATACTCGATCTGTTTTGCCGTCATTGTGGGGTAGACGGGGACGCTCACGGCACCGAGTCCGGCGATCGCCTGGTCAGCGACAACCCATTCAGGCCTGTTTTCCGATATGATCGAGACACGATCCCCGCGTTTCAATCCCAGGGACCCCAGACCGAAGGCGAACAACTCAACCTGTCGCCGCAACTCCATATACTGAATGCCTTTATAGGTACCGTCAGACTTGTACATGAGCACCGGTTTCTTTTCCCCGGCAAAGCGGGTGGTGAGCCTGTCGAACATTTCAGGAATCGTTGTAAACTGCACCGCGGCGGACATGATCGGGGTACCTCTGATGACACGTGAGCAGGATGGTGGGATAAATGCGCCGAAAAAAGCGCGCAGGAAAAAGTACGCCGGAAATGGTACGCCCAAAATGGTATGCCCAAAATGGTACGCCCAAAAAAGTACGGTTGAGCGACGTGAAAAGCAAGACCTGCCTGCAATATCAGTGAGCGATGTGCAGGCCGCGACGGCGCGCCGCCGGCTGACGAATATTTTCCGTCCCCTAAGTCGTTGTCGCACAGCACAAATCGTCCTGCCGAAAAATATTAACTTGACTTCACTCCGCCAACGTATTATATTTTCCGCCGTTGCTCCCACCTTCCACCCCATACTACATTGAGGCGTCACCCTGGGGGGAGGGCTTTCTTTTTGTTTTTTCTAATGCGAGGATCTGCCCTATGGCCCACAAGGAAACTCCCCCCCTTCCCTCCGTGGACACAAGGAACACCATGCACGCCGTCAAGGGTTCGAAAGCGATGAACGAGGCGGTCATGGATCTCGCGCTCGATTGCCGCGACTATTACAAGGATAACGACCTCGCCGCCGACGTGCTGCGGTCGAAGTACCTTTCGCACAGCGAGAAGGGACCGATGCACATGTGGGACCGCATCGCCAAGGCGCTCGCCTCCGTTGAAAAGGAGAAGGAATACTGGTACAACCGGTTCCTCGAACTTCTGTTCGACTTTCGATTCGTCCCGGGAGGGCGCGTCATGCACGGAGCGGGGCGCGAAGACGCACGCCGCAGGCCGACTCTCTCCAACTGTTACGTGATCCCGATCGAGGAGGACAGCCTCGAGGGCATCTACCGCTGCATCACGGAATCGGCGATGGTCTACCGTACCGGGGGGGGCGTCGGCACCGATCTCTCCATCCTGCGTCCCGAAGGGGCGGCGGTCAACGCCACGATCGACCACTCTCCCGGGGCGACCGCGTTCATGAACCTCTTCAGCGAAAGCACAAACACGGTCTCGCAGGCCGGCCGCCGCGGCGCCCTCATGCTGACAATGCGCGTCGACCACCCGGATATCGAGCGGTTCATCACGATCAAGAATGACCCGCGGCGCATCAAAGTCCAGCACGCCAACATCAGCGTGCTCATAACACACGAGTTCATGAACGCCGTCATAAACGACACGGAGTTCCAACTCCGCTGGAACGGGAAAAACTACAGGAAGGTGAAGGCGAAGGAGCTCTGGTTCAAGATCATCAAGAACGCGCATGCATCGGCCGAGCCGGGGATCATATTCTGGGACACGATGAGGGACTACCACAACGTCGAATATGCCAACCCGCTGAGCAGCACCAACCCGTGCGGCGAACAGCCCCTTGCGGCGTACACCGCGTGCAACCTGGGGAACATCAACCTGAGCAAGTTCGTGGACGACCAGGGGAAATTCGATTACAAGGAACTGGCCGAGGTGACCCGGGTGGCGACCCGGTTCATGGACAACATCATCGATTACAACATGGAGAACCACGCGCTCGAGAAGATCCGGAATGCCGTGGCCTCCGACCGGCGCATCGGGCTCGGCATCACGGGGCTGGCGGACGCCCTCGTGATGATGAAGATCAAGTACGACACGCAGGAAGCCCTCGACGAGACCGAGAAGATGATGCGCACGATCCGGGACGAGTCGTACAGGACTTCCGTGGAGCTCTCGCGCGAGAAAGGCCCCTTCCCGCTCTTCTCGTGGGAGGGGTATTCCCGGAGCAAGTTTGTCCAGGGACTTCCCGCGGAGATACAGGAGAGCATCAAGGCGCACGGCATACGGAACAGCACCGTCATCACGATGCCTCCCGTGGGGACGGGATCCATTGTCGCCCAGACCAGCTCGGGGATCGAGCCGATCTTCTGCACGAGCTATCGCCGGAAGGTGAAGAACCACGACGGAGAGACCTATTCGGAGTACAAGGTCTATCACCCGCTCATCAAGCAGATGTTCGGCAGCGACGAGGACCTGCCCCCCCACGTCATCACGGCGCACCAGATCGATCCGTACTTCCGGGTCAAGATGCAGGGAGTGATACAGAAGTACGTCGACAGCAGCATCTCCTCGACCGTGAACCTCGCGGAAAACGTCAGCGTCGAGACGGTCGCGGACATTTATATGACGGCCTACAAGTCGGGGCTGAAGGGGATCACGGTGTACCGCGAGGGAAGCCGGGAGGGGATACTCCAGACGGAGGAATTCGCGCGGAAGCAGGAGGTGTCAAAAGCCGCACGATCCGAGGAGAAGCATCCCCGCTCGCCGCGCCAGCGCCCGCAGATGACCGTGGGAGTGACCCAGCGGATGAAGACGGGCGAAGGATATCTCTACGTCACGATCAACGAAGATGAATCGGGCCTGTGCGAGGTCTTTACCACCATCGGCAAAGCGGGGGGAAACGCCGCCGCCCAGTCCGAGGCCATCAGCCGGCTGATCTCCCTCGGGCTCCGCTCCGGCATCGAACCGCGGGAGATCGTGAAGCAGCTCAAGGGGATTTCGGGCCCGACCCCCGTCTGGGACGGACACGGAGGACAGATTCTCTCCACGCCCGACGCGATCGGCAAAGTGATCGAGCAGTACATCGAGAACCGGGACCACATCAGGACGCAAAGAGGGAACTCCGCACCTGCGCCCGCCGGGGCGAAGCCGGCACAGGCGGCCCACGGGGGGGACAAAGTACCGCAGGGGAGTTCGGTGACATGCCCCGAGTGCGGGAGCAACGTCGAACACATGAGCGGGTGCGTCGTCTGCTACAATTGCGGCTGGAGCAAATGCTGAGCTGAGAGCCGCCCCGATCCACAAAAAATCCAGCCGCGTGAGCGGACTGGATTTTTTGTTCGGGCAACCGTGAGGAGCATCAGAGAAGACTCTTGACGGCCTTCTCGAAGTCTTCCTTCGGCATGGCCCCGACATGCCGAAGGAGAACCCGGCCGTTCCGGTCGACGAAGAATGTCGTCGGAATCGCGTCGATCCCCCCCCAGGCATCCGTCACGTCCCCGTTTCCGAGCACTACCGGGTAGGTGATACTCAGTTTCTTGACGAGGGGATTGATGACCTGCCAGCCGTCCCTGTCAACGGAGATGCCGACGATTTCCAACCCTCTTCCCTTGTACTCCCTGTAGACCTCGAGCATGCCCGGGATCTCCGCCCGGCACGGACCGCACCAGGTAGCCCAGAAGTTCACCACGACGGCTTTCCCGTGGAGTTTCGCCAGCTCCACCACCTGCCCCGCTGAGTTCTTCAGACTGAAGTTGGGGGCCTGCTCTTTCCCCTGCCCCAGGACCAGCGGGGCGGCGAGTAGAGCCACCAACGCTACGATCCCTGCACCACGTGTTGCTCGCATTTTCTCTCCCTGGTTGTTGTTGTTAGTCCTTCGGCGCCCATCGCTTCAGAAACACCACCACCTTTTCCGGGTCGTGTCCCTTCCCCTTTTCAATTCATCGGGAGTTGATAAATATCTATCAATTTAGCAATTGGAATCGAGCTAATCAAGGGAGGGACGTCACTCGTAGCGGAGCGACTCGACCGGGTCGACGGCTGCCGCCCTGCGCGCCGGAAAGAACCCGGCCAGAAGGCCGATCGCCGCAAGGATGCCGGCGGTGAGGAGCATGATCATGGGTGAGAGGACCGGCCTCCCGAGAAACTGCATGGGGCCGCTGTCGGACGGGATGAGCTTGACGACGCCGATGACCGCGACGGATATCAATGTCCCGATCCCGCCACCCATGAACGAGAGGAAGAGCGCCTCGAATATTATCTGCATGTGGATGTAGCTCTTCCGGGCGCCGAGGGCCATTTTGACCCCGATGTCGTGCGTCCGTTCCTTCACTACCACATACATGACGTTCGCAACGCCCACGCCGGCGATGAGGAGGGTAAGAAAACCGACGGAACCAAGGAATATCGTCACACCGAGGCCGATCTTCTGCCCGATCTTCTCCGCTTCGATGAAATCCCAGATGAAAAGCGTCCGCTCATCCGTCGGATCGAAATGGTATTTCCGCGCGAGGACGCGGAATATCTCCTTCTTGAGCTCCTCCTGGCGCGAGGGATCCAGGGGGCGGACGACAATCGAGTTGACATACTCCTCCCCGTACATCGTGCGAAACGTGGAATACGGGATAATCGCCCGCTGGTCATCGGGACCGTTGTTCATCGCCGTCTGGAGCTTCCGCTGCAGCACGCCGACCACCGTGAACGGGACGCCGTCGAAGAGAATCGTCCCTCCGACCGGATCCTCCTTCCCGAATATGTCCGCCGCGATCTTCCCGCCGAGGACGAGCGACCGGCGTTGCTGGACGACATCCACATCGTTCAGGAACCTCCCTCCCGACGCCGGGTACATCCGGCGCATCTCTTCGAAGAGGGGATTGACCCCCTCGCACTCCGTCGTCGTCGTGAACTTGCCGCGCGTCAGCGTCACGTTGTTCCTGTACTGGGGGCTTATCATCTCGATGCCGGGGATCGCCTGCCGGAGGAGGGCCGCGTCCTCCTCCGCAACCCTGATCTTGCGTCCCTTGGCCATCCCCTCGTACTGTTTTCCCGTCTCTCCACCGTAGAGTATCATGATCCTGTTCCCGGCATTGAGGAGCCCGTTTTCCATCTGGGTTCCCAGCCCTTCGCCGAAGGACATCAGGAGGACCACGGCCACGGTCCCCCACGTGATCGCGACGATCGTGAGCATCGCCCGCGTGCGCTGGGCCTTCAGGTCCTGAAAAAATTCACGGAGGAGTTCGAGCCACATGGATCGACGGAAAAATTGTGAGTGAGAACTTTTCGCCGCAAAGAGGGTCAGGCGCGGAGACACTCGACCACGTTCAGGTTCGCGGCACGCCGCGCGGGAAACAGGCCCGCCGCAAGCCCGATCACCGCGAGCACAAAGACTGTCGCGAGCGCCACCTCCACAGAAATCTCAGGAGTGCCGACGAAGTCCTTGATCGGAATATATCCCAACACAACGGTGATCCCCCATGCGATGAGAAACCCGATCGACGAGCCGATCGCGATGATGAAGAACGTCTCGGCAAAGAACTGCGCGAGGATCGTCCGGCGCCTCGCGCCGACGGCACGCTTGACGCCGATCTCCTTGACGCGTTCCTGGACGACGATGTACATGATGTTGGCGACGCCAATCCCCCCCACCCCCAGCGTGAAGCTCCCGATCAGCCCCATGAACAGATTGAACGCCAGGAAGAAATAGAATATGAATTTATCGAATTCGCCGGTGTCCCATATCCAGACCGCGTCCCTGTCGGCGGGGTCAAACCGGTATCTCTTCCCCAGGACGTTCCTCACCTGCTGCTGGACCTGTTCCGACTCCCGCGGATCTTTCGGCGTGTAAATGATGTTGCGAAGATGGTACGCCCCGAACACCGAGGCGAACGTCGATGCCGGGATGAACACCCTGTCCTGGTCGCGACGGTTGTAGGAGGAGCTCTGCGTCTTCTTCTGCATCACGCCCACCACCATAAAGGGGACCTGGTCAACGTAGATGACCTTGCCGACCGCATCCCCTTCGCCGAACAGGAGCCGCTTCACCTCGTCGCCGATCAGCGCCACTCGTTTCCGGTCCTGCATGTCAATGTCGTCGATGAATCTCCCCCCCTGCTCGGGAATGATGCTCCGCATGTCCGCATAAATAGGGTAGACCCCCGAGACGAGCGTGTTGATGATGTTCTCCCCCAGGCGAACCTGGGCGTCCCCCGCGGCATACTCGGGGCTGATGCGCCCGATGGCCGGAACCTGCGACGCGATAAGCCGGGCGTCGTCTTCGATAAAATTCACCGGCCGGCCGATGCCGAACCCTTCGAACGGTTTCGTCGTGCGCCCCGGGAACATGATCGCCACGCTCTCCCCCATCCCGTGCATATTGACGGCGAGCTGGCGCTTGAACCCCATGCCGAAGGCGAGCAGGACGACGATGGCGACCGTCCCCCAGACGATGCCGAATATCGTGAGGAACGTCCGGAGCTTCTGGGCCCTGATGTCCCTCAGGAACTCGATGATTGTCGTCCGCAGCGTGTCCATGGGTTCCTATTCGATCTTCTTGACAGGCTTCTCGAGCACCTCATCCCCTTCCTTCAACCCCTCGGCCACCTCCAGAGTGATGGCGTCGCTCAGGCCCGTCTTGATATACCGTTCCTCATCCTTCCCCTGTGCGAGGGGGACCCGGACGAATGCGGAATCGTTCCTGAACGTGACGACGCGTTCGGGGATCACAAGCACGCTGTCCTTGTGGCGTATTATCACGCTGGCGTTCGCAGAATACCCGGCGCGCAGCACGCTGTTGCTCGCCCTCGGGATCGCAATTTCGATTGGGAACACGGTCGCGTTCTCCTTCTTCTCCGCCTTCAGCGAGATCTTCGTGAGCGTTCCGGCGACCTTCTCCGAGGGGAGCGCGCCCACCTTGATCTCTGACTGCATTCCCTCCTTCATCCGCCCCACGTCGATCTCGTCGACCGTCCCCTTGAACAGGAGCCGGTCCATGTTCGCCATCTTCATCAGGACGGTCCCCTCCTGGTACGACGTCAGGGGGGTCACGGGATCCCCTACTTGCACCGTTTTCTTCAGGACGTACCCGTCAATAGGGGCCTTGACGATCGACTCGATCTCCACGCCGCCGATCTTCACTTTCCCCTGTTCAAGAAGCTGCAGCCGCTCGTGGTTCAGGCTTCTTGTGAGCTCGGTCTGATCGTAGTGGCGCTGGAAATCCTCGTATTCCTTGTCCGATATGAGATGCTTTGAACGGAGTGATTCCTGCCGGACTTTATCTTTCACCGCGTTGTCCAGCTCGACCTGCGCAAGCTGGAGATTCCGCTTGGCCTCTGCGAGCTCCAGCGGCGTTGGGTCGGGGCGGACCTCCAGGAGCGGCTGCCCCGCCCGGACGAATGTCCCGGCATCCGCAAATATCCTGCTGACGGCGCCCGAGACCTTGGACTTGACCGAGATTTCATTCTCCGGCTCGATCGTTCCGACCGCGAGCGCCTTGTCAACGATGTTCCCCTTGACGACCTTCACCCGGGGAAGTGCGGAGTCGTCACTTTTTTTTGACCCGCCGAACAGGAGGAACGCCGCCCCGACGAGGACCGCGACCCCGATGGACGAATACATGACCTTCTTTTTCATTTTCATTGAGAGACTCCGGAAAGGACGGGGGGTAAGTGCCGGTTTAATGTACGCAAAAGAGGGGGGATTTGTTGCATAAGCAGGCGAATTGAGGTAGATTCGCGTTATGGATTCCACAGGCACGCTTAACGACTTCCATCCCGTTGTCCGGGACTGGTTCGAACGGACATACGGCACCCCGACGCCGCCCCAGACACTCGGCTGGCCGAGCATCTCCTCCGGAAAACACACGCTCATACTCGCCCCGACCGGGTCGGGAAAAACACTCGCTGCGTTTCTCTGGGCGATCAACCATCTCGTGGAACAACACCTGGAGGGTACGCTCCCGCCGGGGGTCCGGATACTGTATGTCTCTCCACTGAAGGCTCTCAATAACGACATCGAAAGGAACCTGGAAGGTCCGCTCTCAGGGATCAGACACGCCGCCTCGGAAGCAGGATTGAATCTGCCTTCCATCCGGACGGGAGTAAGGACCGGGGACACGACACAGTCCCGGCGGGCCGCGATGCAGAGAAATCCTCCCGACATACTCATCACCACCCCCGAATCACTCTACCTGATGCTGACCTCCGGGCGGTCCCGGGGGATGTTCCGCACGGTCCAGTACGTAATCGTCGATGAGATTCACGCCGTGTGCGGGAACAAGCGGGGCGTCCACCTCTCGCTCTCACTGGAGAGGCTCCAGGAGGTGGCGGAGCAGGAATTTGTGAGGATCGGGCTCTCCGCAACGCAGCGACCGCTGGACCGTATAGCGGCGTTCCTGGGAGGGGTGGGCCGGGAGGGGAGCGCGTTCGTACCCCGGGCAGTGGCGATCATCGACGCCGGGCACAGGAAGACGATGGACGTGCAGGTTGAGTGCGCCCCGCCCGACTTCTCTCTTCTCACCCAGGAGGGAGTCTGGCCCCTTGTCTTCGACGAGATACTCACATTGATAAGCCTCCACAGGACGACGCTCATATTCGTCAACAACAGGCGGCTGGCGGAAAGGGTATCGGCGGCTCTGAACGAGGCGGCCACAGGCGGAGACGCGGAACCGGAGGCGACGGGTGCGGGCCCGGCGCTCATCAATCTCCACGCAGTCCCGCGGTCGACATCCGGCAGCGGGGGGAACGAACCGCTGGTCCAGGCGTATCATGGGAGCATGTCCCGGCAGGCGCGGGAGAAGATGGAAACAGACCTGAAGGGGGGGAAGATCAGGGCGCTCGTCGCCACATCGTCGCTCGAACTGGGGATTGACATCGGGAGCATCGATCTCGTGATCCAGCTTCAATCCCCCAGAGGGATAGCCCGCGGCCTGCAGAGGATCGGCCGGTCGGGACACCTCGTCACCGCGACAAGCAAAGGACGGATTTTTCCCACGCACCGTGAAGACCTGGTCGAGTCGGCTGTCGTCGCACGGGGGATAGTCGAACACGAAGTGGAAGGGACGGTCATTCCCGAGAACTGTCTCGACGTGCTAGCCCAGCAAATTGTGGCGATGGTGAGCGTGGAAGCCAGGGAGCTCGATACGCTCTACGATCTTGTCCGACAATCTTATTGTTACCGCAACCTGTCCCGCGCGCTCTTCGACGGCGTGATCCAGATGATAGCCGGCCGCTACTCCGAGGGGACATTCCGCGAGCTCAGGGCGATCGTCTCGTGGGACAGGGTCAACGGCATCCTCCGCGCCCTCCCCGGGAGCGGCCGGCTCGCAGTGACAAGCGGGGGAACGATCGCGGACCGCGGATACTACGGGGTGTACCTGGCGGACGGGAAGACCAAAGTGGGGGAAGTGGACGAAGAGTTCGTGTACGAGACGAGGAGCGGGGATACCTTCATACTCGGATCGAGCGTGTGGCGTGTGGAGGAGATCGACGCAAACCGGCTGACCGTCAGTCCCGCACCCGGTCAGCCGGCCCGGATGCCTTTCTGGCGGGGGGAGGGGATAGGACGGAGCTATGAACTCGGTCTCAAAGTGGGGCACTTCCGCAGATCAATGGAAGAGGGGATCGATCTGCCGGAGTTCCTCGCACGGCTCCGTTCGGGGTACCCGATCGACAGCCGCTCGGCATGGAACATACGCGAGTACCTCCGCAAGCAGCGGGATGCCACCGGGGTCATCCCCCACGACCGGCTGATTCTCGTTGAATCGTTCCGCGACGAGATCGGGGACCCCCGGCTCGTCGTCCACTCCACGTTCGGGCGCAGGGTGAACGGGCTCCTCGGACTCCTGCTGGCCCGCAGGCTTCAGGCTCTGGCCGGCGTCGAGCCCCAGATGCTCTACAACGATGACGGCATTTTGCTCCGTTCCACGGATGCGGACACTCTCCCGGCGAACCTCTTCGAGGGGATGGTGGCAGACGAGGCCCGCGGGATTGTGCTGGACGAAGTCCTCTCTTCTCCCCTCTTCGGAGGGCAATTCCGGCAGAACGCCTCGCGGGCGCTCCTGATGCCGCGGTCCGCCCCTTGGAAGAGGACCCCGCTCTGGCTTCAACGGCTGCGCGCCGGCGATCTCCTGCAGATCGCCCGCAAATACGATGACTTCCCGATCGTCATAGAGACCGTGAGGGAAGTCCTTCACGATGTGCTCGACTTCGAGCACTTTATGGATGTCATCCGGGGGATCGAGCAGGGATCGATCGCCATCGCACACGCGTCCACGGAGATCCCCTCCCCCTTCGCCGCAAGCCTGCTCTTCGATTTCATCGCAGTGTACATGTACCAGGACGATCAGCCGCGCGAAGACCGCCTGAGCCAGTACCTGGCGGTCAACCGGGAAATCCTCGGAGAGATCATTGACCTCGATTCGATCTCCTCGCTTCTGCGGCCCGAGGCGATCGAAGCGGTCGAGAATCAGCTGCAGCACTGCGCGGAGGGAACGCGGGCCCGCTCTCCCGAGGAACTGGTGGAGATACTCCTGCTGATAGGCGACCTCACCGGGGAAGAGCTGCGCGAACGATGTGAAGGGGATCCCGGGGCAATGGTGCGGACGCTGGAGAGGGACGGAAGAGTCGTGAGTGTCGATTTTCACGACGGGCCGCGCTGGATCGCAGCGGAGGAACGGGAGCTCTACCGCTCGCTCGAATCCGAGCGGAGCGCGGCGTTTCTGATCGGGAGGTTCCTGCGAAACCATGGCCCCCTGACGGGGAACGAGATCGGAAGGAGATTCGACACCGGGCCCGATCGCGTGGAGCGGATCGCGCACCAGCTCGCCGAATCGAAGGAGGTGGTACGGGGCCGGTTCAGAGGCCGGGGGGAGGAGGGGGTGAAGGAAGAGTGGTGTTACAAACCGACACTCGAGCGGATTCACCGGCAGACGATTACGCTCCTCCGCCGCGAGATCACCCCCTCGGGTCCCGCCGAGTTCGCATCGTTCCTCTTCCGCTGGCAGGGAGTGCGGGGCGTCGCAGACACCGGCCCGCGGATCGACCTCGCGACGGCCCTCGAGCGCCTCGAAGGGCTTCCACTGCCTGCAGAGGTGTGGGAACGGGACGTCCTCCGCACCCGCGTAGGGGAAATCTCTTCCGATAGTCTCACGCAATTTTCCTCTGCGGGGAGCGGCGCATGGGTGGGGAGCGGATCAGGCAGGATCCGTTTCATATTCCGGGGGAACGGAGCCCTTTATCTTCGTCCCCCGGCAGACGCGGCGGAAGTCCCGTTCCATGAGCCGGCCCGCCGAATCCTGGAATTCCTGGAGACTCACGGCGCCTCCTTCTTCAGCGACATACGGGAGGGGACAAGGCTTTCGCTCGAGGGGATGAACAACGGCATCGCGGAGCTGTTCTGGAACGGGATCATCACCAACGATGTGTTCGCAGAAGTAAAGGCGGTGCGTCGCCCCGCCCGCGTCGATCTCCCGGAGCATTATGAACGGATCGAGATTGTAAACCCCCGCCGCGCGCCGGGAAGGGGACGCCTCATGCAGTCCGCCCGCCGGGCCCTCCGGCAGGTGCCGGGATGGACGGGGAGGTGGTCGCCGGTGCGCACAGGGGGCCTGATGGGGGATCCGCCGGGAGAGGAGGAGCGCGCCCGCGCCCAGGCAACGCTCCTTCTGGAGAGGTACGGCATCGTGGCCCGCGAGTTCCACAAACGCGAGGACCTCCTCCCCTGGGGGATGATTGCGCCGGAGCTGGCACGGATGGAGCTGAAAGGGGAAATCCGCCGCGGGTATTTTGTCGAGGGACTCTCCGGGATGCAGTTTGCGCTTCCATCGGCCGTCGAGGAACTCCGCAAAGTCCGCTCGGAGAGGCTCCGGGGTGGGGTCGTGCTTCTGAATGCCTGCGATCCGGCAAATCCCTACGGCCCCGGCGTGGATCTTTTCCCCGGGGACAAAGGGGGATCTCCGCTCCGCGTGACACGTTCGCCATCAACGTACATGGCATTCGACGGAGGAGCCCCCTTCCTTCTCTTTGAATCCTCCGGAGCGCGGATCCGCTCGCTCGGCGTGCCGGGGATGGAGATCGTGCGGAAGGGGCTCGAACTTTTCGTCGGCCTTCTCAGGCTCCCGGGGACTCTCCGGCCGTTCAGGGAGATCGTGGTCGAATACTGCGACGACATCCGCCCGGCCGAGAGTCCGCTCGGCGCGGAATTGAGCGCGCTCGGGTTCGTGCGGGATTCCAACCAGACGATGCGCAGGGACGAGTACGCCTGATGCACGAGCAGGGCGGACGCACGCAACCCGCTTCCTTGACTTTGCCCCCCCCCATCGATACATTGATCCGGCATTCCCGGCGAGCAAGCCGGACCGGATAGAGAAGAGACAGATGACGGCCTCCCGACACCATATCGAACGACTTCGCCACAACGTCCTGACGGAAGTACTCACCGACGAGCAGTTCGCGGCGCTCAGCCGCGAACTCTCAGAACACCGGTTCGGGCCCGGGGAAACCGTACTCGAAGACGAGGCCGAGGGGGACTCTCTGTATCTCATCGCCAGCGGACGAGTGAGGATCACCAAACGGAACAGGCATGGGCACGAGACGATCCTTGCGCTCCTCCACCCGGGGGATTTCTTCGGGGAACTCGCGCTCATCGACGGTAGGCCGCGCGCCGCGCGTGTGACGGCAGTCGACGAATGCGTCGTGTGTTCCATAGGGCGTGCGGCGTTCGAGAAGCTTCTCCGGGAGAGCAGCGCTCTGGCCTACAGGCTTCTCCAGGTGCTCAGCGTGCGGCTCCGGACGGTCGACAACCAGTTCGTGGCCGAGCTCGAACGGCACGCCGGGGTTTCGGGAAAAGAGATCGGCCGCCTGAAACTGCTCATCGAAGCCGCCAAGGTTTTGAACTCGACGCTGGACCTTGACAAACTCCTCGGTGTCATCCTGGAGACCGCCCTGGGACTCGTGGACGGTGACAGGGGGACGGTCTACCTCCTCGACGAAGAGAAGAAAGAGCTCTGGTCGCGCGTGCTCAAGGGGGGGGAGAGGATAGAGATCAGGATGCCCACGGGGAGCGGCATCGCAGGGTACGTGGCAGCCACCGGCGACACGCTGAACATACCCGACGCCTACTTCGACACACGGTTCAACCCGGACATCGACAAACTCACCGGCTACCGGACCAGGTCGATACTCTGCATGCCGATGAAAAACAGGGCGGGGACCATCGTGGGCGTTTTCCAGATACTCAACAAGCGCTCAGGCCCGTTCACCGCCGACGACGAGAGCGTCCTCGATGCGCTCTCCGTGCATGCGGCAATCGCCGTCGAAAACGCACGGCTGTACGAACAGGAGCGGCAGAAGATAGCGATGGAGAAGGATCTCCAGGCCGCCCGTGAAGTGCAGATGACACTCATCCCGAAGCGGGTTCCGGAGGTGGCGGGCTACATGTTCGCGGCCGTCACGATTCCGGCGCGCGAGGTGGGGGGTGACCTGTACGATTTCACCGCGAAGGAACCCGGGCAGCTCGCCGTCTGCCTCGGCGACGTCTCGGGAAAAGGACTCGCCGCTTCGCTGCTGATGGCGAACGTTCAGGCGACACTGCGCGACCAGGCTTTCACCGCCGCCCCCGCATCGGAATGCGTCCGGCGGTCGAACATGCTCCTCTTTCAGAACACAGGAAACGAAAAGTTCGTCACTCTTTTTTACGCATTGCTCGATCCGGCGAACGGAGCCCTGACCTGCTGCAACGCGGGGCATGAACGGCCTTTCCTTATCCGTTCGGGGGGGGAGATCAGCCGACTTACCGCCGGGGGGACCGTCCTCGGGATCATGGAAGACTATCCTTACGAACAGGAGACCGTCACGCTGGGACCGGGTGACCTCGTGCTCATATTCTCCGACGGCGTCTCAGAGGCGATGAATTCCTCGGGAGAACAGCTCGGTGAAGGACCGATCAAGGCGGTACTGAAGAAACACCACGGAGGGGACCCGGAGGGTTTGAAGGAGGCGCTCATCGCCGCCGTGCGCGCGCACGCCGCGGGGGCACCCCAGGCGGACGACATCACCATCGTGGTTGTGAAGCGGATGGCGTAGCGGCGTGAACCTCACGCCTGAAGGCGGCGTGGTCCCCACGCCTACGAGCGGCGTGGTCCGACGGCCTCGGCAACCCACCAGGTCTTGAGTTTCCCTACGGCAGGGTTGTATGTGAAATTGAAATCCTCGCACTCTCTCACCGTGAACGCCGCCTCCGCGAGAAGACCCGACACTTCATCAGTCGTGTAGAACCTCTCCCTCACGGTTTCATTCAGCCGAACGGTCCCGCCGTCCCTGTTGACATTGAGCGTGACATGGCATACCGCCGACCGCGCATCACGGTCATACGCATTGTCGAGAACGATCGAGAAATCCCGGTCTTGGAAAGTCTCCGACTTCGTCCAGAGCGTTGTGAAGCAGCGCTCGGTGCTTGTATCGAATATGAACCAACCGCCGGGAACCAACGATTCCCGGACACGGCGGAAGACCGCGCCCAGGTCGCCGGTCGTCATGAGGTGGTTCAGGCTGTCGAAAAAAGAGGTCGCCATATGCACCGGGCGGGGAATTTCGAGATCGCGCATATCCTGCCGGAAAAATGCCACGGGAAGGGACGAGCCCGCAAACTTCTCCGCTGCCTGCGCGAGCATCCCTTCGGACGCATCGACACCGAAGACCTCCCACCCCCGCCGCGCCAGCAGGAGTGCGAGCGTGCCGGTGCCGCAGGCAAGGTCCAGCATCGTCCTTCCGCCGATCCTGTGCGTCCGGATGGACGCGAGCAGCCTGGGGAATATCAGCGTGCTGAAGTCCTTCCCGTAGCTTTTCTGCCACCGATCGTAATAAGGGGGGAGATTCCTATAACCGGCTTCCATGGCGGAGGAGATTACGGTGCGGGCACGGTGCGAGGCCCCCTGGCAGGGGCGCCCGTTTTCATCATGGAGATGAAATCCGCGAAGAGGTAGTCGCTGTCGTGCGGACCGGGGGAGGCCTCGGGATGGTACTGGACCGAGAAGATCGGGAGTTCCCTGTGCCGGAACCCCTCGTTCGTCTGATCGTAGAGATTGATATGCGTGATTTCCAGGTTTGAGGGATCGAGCGATTGCCCGTCCACTGCAAATCCGTGGTTCTGCGATGTAATCTCAATCTTCCCCGTCAGGAGGTTCTTGACCGGATGGTTCCCCCCGCGGTGACCGAATTTCAACTTGTACGTTTTCCCCCCGAAGGCTAGTGCCAGGAGCTGGTGCCCGAGGCATATGCCGAATATCGGGAGTTTCCCTATCAGCGCGTTGATATTCCTGATTCCCACACTCACCGCCGCCGGATCGCCGGGCCCGTTCGAGAGGAAGATCCCATCAGGTTTCATCGCAAGCACGTCGGCTGCGGGGAAACCCGCAGGCACGACTGTCACGACACAACCGTAACGGACGAGCCTCCGGAGTATGTTCCTCTTGATTCCAAAGTCATAGGCAACCACCTTGAACCGCCGTCCCGTCCCCTCCGGGCGGGAAGCCTGGCCGAGCGCAAAAGGTGTGATATCCGCCTCGTCCCAGGAATATGGCCTCTCACATGTCACCTTCGTCGCCAGATCCAGACCGTTCATCGAGGGGGAGGAGGAAGCCTTCGCCTGGAGGCTTGCATCGTCCATGTCGATCGTCGATATGACCCCCCGGAGGGAGCCATCCGTTCGGAGCATCCTCGTGAGCATGCGTGTGTCCAGGCCTTCTATCGCCATCACGTTGTGCTCCCTGAGCCAGGAAGCAAGGCTCTTGTCCGCACGGAAGTTGCTGAATATCCCCGAAGACTCCCGGACGATCACGCCTCTCACCTGGGGGCGGGCGGATTCCAGGTCTTCCCCATTGATCCCGTAGTTCCCTATGAGAGGGTACGTCAGAGTCACGATCTGCCCGCAATAGGAAGGATCCGTGAGTATCTCCTGGTACCCGGTGATGCTCGTATTAAAGACGACCTCTCCCGTGACCTCGCCGGGAGCACCAAATGCTTCGGCTGTGAAGAGCGTTCCATTTTCAAGTGAGAGCTTTGCCTTCAAGCCAAACCCCGGGGGAATGTGATTAAGAATTCAACAACAGGCCGGAATGAGTAGATCGTTTCAATACAACTGCTTATTTTACATAAACTTACATCAAATAGCTCATGCCTCGATTTATAAACAAGGAGCTGTGGATAGCTATGTGGACAACTTTGTGGATATCAGTATCCGATTGCATATCCTTCTTCCCTCGGATCCGCTCCACCCAGCAGCCACCCCTCGCCCGGGTCGATCATGAGGGCCTCTGCCGCTGCGGTAACCTCGACCTCCTGGAGAACGTACCCCATGCTCCCGAGGTTCCTCACCACATCGGTTGCCAGGGCCCGCTTTTCATACAAGAGCGTATCAGGGATCCACTGATGATGGACGCGGGGTGCATCGAACGCCTCCTGGACTGTCATCCCGAAGTCGATCACATTGGCAATGATCTGCGCAACCCTAGAACGGAAGATCATCGTTGGAAGCTCCGGCAGCAGGTTCCGGTGCAGAAGCGGCGCCGGAGCTTTCCTGGGAGGCACCGGAGCTCTCCTGGGGGGCGCCGGCACTCTTGCCGTCAAGCATGATCATGCTGTCTGCGACTATCTCGGTCATGTATTTTTTCGCGCCCGTGTTCTTGTCGTCGTAACTCCGCGTCTGTATTCGTCCCTCAATATAGACCTTCTTCCCCTTCTTCAGCCACTCCCCGCATATCTCGGCAAGCTTTCGCCAGGCCACGATGTTATGCCACTCCGTCCGCTCCTGCAGGTTTCCTTCCTGGTCCTTCCAGGATTCGTTCGTTGCCATCGTAAAGGTCGCGACAGGCACACCGCTCGACGTGAATCGGAGTTCGGGGTCTTTCCCCAGGTTCCCGATAAGCATCACCTTGTTCAGACTCTTCGCCATGATTTTGATTCCTCCTATCCCAAGTTTAATACACTACTGAGACCGTGATTTCTGACCGATTTTTGGGGAGCAGAATCAGCGGTTGTCCCCCCCCCTTTTCGGCCGGGGGTCCGCGACCGTGAAAATTCCCCCAGACGTGAGACAATAGAGCGTGTCCCCGCTCAACGCGAAGGAGCGACAATCCGTCCCCGTGGGGAGGATCGACTGGAGAGCGAACGTCCCTTCGGGGCGTTCGTTCGCGTCGAAAAAGAAGAGCGTACCGGCATCCAGGACAACGATCACGTCATCCTGCGCGAAGAGACCCGTCGGGTGGGTGAACAATCCCGGCACGAGGTCCCGCAAGTAGTTCCCAAAGGCGTCAAAGACCGCAATGCGCTCGGCATCGAGGACGTAAATCGCGTCCTTCGGGCCGAGCTCCAGGCTCCGCGGAGCCGCGAGGCGCCCTTTTCCCCCGCCGAATCCGCCAAACGTCCGTTCGACCGTGCTGAACCTGTCTACCTTCACGATCCTTCCGTTTTCCGTGTCGCAGATGAACAGCTCGCCGAGCCGTGAGAGTGCGACGCCTGACGGGTAACCGAATCGTTCCTCCGGGTTGTTGGCTTCGCGTGTGGAAAATGACGAAACAAAGTTGAGCGAGCGGTCGAATCGTTCGATGCGATGGTTTCCGTAGTCAGCAACGAACACATCGATGCCGTTCCTGGCCCAGACCGCCGATGGGCGGTCGAATTGCCCGTCCAACCATCCCGGTCCTCCCACCTCCCTGTTCACTACGCCAGCCTTGTCGAAGAGGCGAAGGGTGTTTCGATCGCTGTCCAGGAGGTAGATATTCCCGTACAGGTCAACCTCGATCTGTGTCCCCTGGACCCGGAGCGTCTGGGACCACGCATATCGCGGGGAAAGAGAGGCAAGGAGAAGAAAAAGCCCAACGAACGTCGTGCGGAGCAAGGGAAAGGCCGTCATGAGGTTATACAATAACATACGAACGACCGGATTCAAATGCCAGAGGCGATGAGCCGCCCCGCGGGGCGCAGATTCAGCGTTTGCTTTTCCCGCCCGGGGCAGATACATTCAATGAATATTATGAGGGGTTCTTCGTGAGGCTGTATAGCACTAGTCCGACTGCGATCGTTGCCCTGGCGATCCTCTTCTGTCTCTTTGCAAAGAACCCCGGGAAGGATGATTCCGCCCGGGCAGAGCAGGAGGAGTTCGTTGGATGCAGTGTCGGTGTGGCAAATGATGGATCACTCGCTCTGCTTGGCTGGACCGCACCGAGGAGGGGGGGGCGTCTCTTTCTTGTCGTCTACGATTCCACAAACACGATGGCCTGGAAGCCTCTTTGCCTGAACGCCAATCTTCCAGGCTATGGACAGAAGGCTGATCTCAGTATCGGCGAGGATGGGACGATCACGGCGGTGTGGGAACAATCACCGGGGGATCGAACCGATGTCGTCCTCTCCCAGGTTACGCGAGAAGGTGTCGTGAAGGCGAGGCCGAAGTCGATCCTGGACTCCTCGGGAACGAACGGATTTGCCCCGAGAATCGCCCAGTGGAAGCAGAAGTTCGTGGCCGTATGGCAGGGCATTGGTTCGGAAGGCACGCACATCTACGCTCAGTTCTTTGCCGACAATGCACGCGCCGACGGACCCATCCGGCTGGTTTCCCACGGTTCCCCCGGCGCCAGGTATCCCGCCGTCGCGTGCTCCAGCACCGGACGCATTGCATTCGCCTGGCAGGAGGGGATCGTGGGGACGTTTCATGTTATGTCCAGGAGCGGGTTTTGGGCGGGTCCATGGGGCCCGATCGTGCCCGTCGATTCGGCAAAGGGAAACGCCTATGAATCAAATCCCGATGTCCTGGTTCAGTCAAACAATGTCGTCGTTGTGTGGAAGGACTATAGGACGGGAGAATCCAACATTTTCCAGCAGAGGTGCTCGGCGGCAACTGTTCCCGAAGGCCCAAACCGCATTGTCAATGACGATACAGCCGCCCGGTGGCAGCGCCTGCCGCGGATCAAGGGATCTGGGGACGGCTCGTACGTGATCGTATGGGAGGACTACCGCAACAACGCCATGAACCAGATCGGGGATATCTACGGACAGCGGTACAGTGCCGACGGGTCTCCCCGGGACGTCAATTTCAAGGTGAACGAATCCCCCGAACCGACCATCCAGGAATTCCCGGCACTCGGCATGAATCATCGGGGAGAGTTCGCTGTTGCGTGGATCGACGGCAGGAGCGGGTCATTCGACCTCTACGTACGGCGCTATGATGCGAACACGCGCAAGCTGTACTCCGAACAAATCGCGTTCCCCCATACACCGTGACACCCGTCAGGCCCTCATGAGACATCCCGCCAAAGGTCCTCCGGGTTCCGGAGCCTTTGTACTCTACAGCGGATTCACAAGGTTCGCAAGCAGGCGGTAGGACCCCGGGTGGACGTTCAGAAGCTGCGACCAGAGATCGAGGGCAACGAACGTCACGTTCCCCTTCCCTTGCGGTGCATTCACCAGGAGCGCGGCGCCCGTGCCAGGGGAACGGACCGCAACGTGAAGTCCTGTTCCGTTCTTGATTTGAACGGACCCCATCGCGCGCGACACCACCCACCCTTGCCAATCAACCGCGCTGATCCGGTTCGGGATCGTGAGCATCGGGCTCGAGGGGTCGGTCTCGACCGGTTCCGTGCTTTCCATGTGCGGCCGGCCCGCAAATGAAATTCCTTCGGCAAAGGCCTCACCCTGTCCCGCTGCTTCATACTGGGGGAGGACAATCAGATGCCCCCCCGACCTGACCCAGGAACCGATCGCCGGGATCCACGAAGAGCAATCGTGCCGCAGCGCGAGAGCATCCCGGTCGATGATGATCGTGCCCAGCTCGCCAAGGCCCAGGGCATGAACTGCTCCGGAATCCAGGGCGACTGTGGGGACATGAAGCCGTCTGAGGGCTTCCGCGACAGGACTTCCCTGCAGCGCGGTGATGAGTCCGACACGGTGAGCGGTATCGGCTGCCGCGTCGAACTTCCGTGCAATAAGCTGCCGGGCGCGCGGCCTGTCCCACACCCGGAAGTCCATCACATAGTCCCCGCTGGGGACTTCTCTTTTCCAGTCAAGCGTGAGCGTATCCGTGTCCACCTCATCCTTCTGGCGGACGAAAAAGGATTGAGGTCCGCCGGACGCCAGTGAATCCTGGACAGAGGCCTCCCCTTTCAGGGGATCGCGCATGAAGTTCCACACGCCGTAGACGACGCGTTCCCCGGGGGTCAATCGCACAACCGGCGTGAGGAGCTCCGCTGTCCCCCGCGGGCCGATCCCCAGCGGAACCTCCTTCCGATACACAAAACTTCTTTCGCGTACCGTATCCCTGTGAAATATGATAAACGAGAGGTTCTCGGTGATGACGGGAAGGGCAAGCCCATACTGGATTACCGGCCGCGTGTATCGCATTTTCTGGGGGGTCAGCATCTGGAATTCCTTCGGGGCGGCAAACGGGAAGACCTGGGAATTGGCCTTCCCCTCCGTCACGATCCAGTCCCCCTGGCCGATGCCGGGGAAGAGGATTTGCGTTTGGCCGCCGACGAGATCCGCACTGAACTTTTTGAATCGGAGGAAGAAGAGCTGCCGTTCGGTGAGCAGACTGTCGCTCATCTCGAACGTGACATTCACGTTCAAGAGCGTGCAGCGGAGGTTCTCCAGCCTGTTCTTCCACAGCGTGATCGCCCGGCGGTCGATGTCTGTCAGAGTTGCAAATTCCCGGGTGACCGTGTAGTCCACCTTCTCGAGTACATCCAGAAGCGGTTTCAGCGCTTCGGTCTCCTTCCCCTGACCCACCAGGGAAACCACGGACGCAACGCCCCTCTCGACCGCCCGGAGGTGTTCATCGAAGAGGAGAAGTCCGCCTTCGAACGAACTCCTCTGCGCGCCGGCGTCGAGTGAAATCGGCGTGTAGCTCCGCCCGTTACCGCTGCGCCAGTACGACGCAATGTGCCCAGAAAGAGAGGCATACGGCGCCGCGGCCTCAAGGCCGATTGCCGCGTACGATTTGTTCCACACAGGATGGCGCCTCCCCACAGCGGCCGCCGTCGGTTGCTTCGGCCGTCCCAGGTCCACGAAGAGCCGCTTGACGCTCCATGCGCGGTCGGCCAACGGGCTCAGGGGGCCATGGTGTTGTCCCGCGGAGCGCGCCTCCCGGATTGCCCGTTGAAGGAGGCCCTGCAAAACGGTCTGCCGGAGGCTCACCGCGCTATCGGCCCGCTGATCCCGCGCCAGGATGATCACATCCGGCCTGTTCGTTCGGATGGCCGCGACCATTCGCGAAACCGCGGAATCCGGAATCCATGCCTCTTCCAACGCCTTCCGGTCCTTGAGAAAGCCGGGGTCGCGCAGATCCAGAAAATACGCCTCCCCATCCAGGATCAGTGTGCTGCGCACCGCCTCCATCTTCCTGCGCCCGGCGACGTCGCCCGGCGTCTCGCCGCTGTAGTCGCTCGGCGTCCCCTCACCGTTGGTTGCGTAGAGGTTGATGACGCTCGCGCCTGTGGCCAGGCGCAGCCAGGCAATCCCGGGAAAATCCTCCATCCCGGGCTCGAGGCTGACCATCATTGCCACCCACGGGTGCCGGGCTTCGAGCGCCCGCTGCTGGAGGGCCCCGGAACCCTGCTCCGGAAAATACGAACGCCCCTGCGTACGTCCCAGGCAGAACGAAAGCAGAAGGAGACTGAAAAGCGCGACGGCGGAACGCCGCGGCGGGAGGAAGAAACATGTCATATCGCGTCTCGCGTGTTGAATACCGTTACTGCAAAAAGGAGGGCTGGCATGCACATGCCAGCCCTCCTGCCGTCTTGGGACAAAAAAACGCTGCGCCGGTTCAGAAACCCAGCCGCAGGGTCATGACATTGTTGCCACCGAAAAACTTCATATGACGATACCCGTAATCAAACCTCAGATCGATGCCCCCCACCGGATACCCTACGCCCGCACCGACTGAAAAGTCGTACAGATACTCCCTCGCACCGGTCGGATCTTTGTCCACCTGCGGCGCGAAGATGTACCCACCCCGGACGAAGAAGGTATTGTCATAATTGTACTCGCCTGCCAGGGAGTACTCATCGTCGGAGGCATTGTTGTTCCGGAACGTGCCGCCGAGGAGAGCGCTGTTCTTATCATCGAACTTCTTCTGATATCCCACCCCGATCTCGATCGAGGAGGGGAGCTCGAAGCCTGCCGTGGGAGTCGAGAGTAACTGGCCTGCCTGACCGCCTGCTGCCGCGGTGGACGCGTACAGGAGGTTCGAGCCGTCGAACTGCATCTGCGGACCGACGTTCTTCACGACGACCGCCAGATTCAAGCCCGGCGTTGCCAGGTTGCTGTACTGAACGCCGACGTTGAACGCCAAGCCGCTGGCAGATGTGCTCATGATTTTCTCTGAGACCAAATTCGCGGTCGCACCGACCGAAATCCGGTCCGTCAGGAGCTTCGCATACGTCAGGCCCATCGTCAGGTATGTCGGGCTGTACACCTGCCCGGTCCCGTCCGGGAACTGATTGGTCGTAACGGGGATATCCCCAAAAGAAAGGGATTTGATCGTAAAGCCCAGCACGCCGAAATCCCCGGCTTGCACCCCAATGCCGCCGTAATCGACGCCGATATCGGCAAAGTAGTTCATATGGGAGACCTGCGCCTCGACTCCGTGTTCGATACGTCCCAGCCCCGCAGGATTATAGTAGATCGCTTCGACCCCGCTCAGGAACGACAGGTCAGCGCCTTCCATCGCCACCCCGCGTGCCCCGACGGGAATCAAGAGCTCGCCTGCTCCTGCGGTTCCCGTCCGCGACTTATTGCCGGCAAGAGCAGTCACTGAAAGGATGCCGATGAGGAAAACCAGGCATACCATTGACCGCTTCATATTGGTTTCCATGGACTCTCTCCTTTGGTTGAACAACTCACCAGAACACACTCGGATACGGGCGCCCTGTGCCGCGGCAGACGCGGCGCAGGGCTCCCTGCTCAATACCGATCCAGGAACTGCGCTTGGGGAACAATGCCAAGCTTAATCGTCTTTGTCACTCCGAGATCAGGCATGTCGATGTATGCAACGTACATACCAGCGGCGGCGGGGATACCGGACGAGTTATTGAGGTCCCACGTCGTGAACTGCGTGTCATCATTCTTCGTGATGACCCGCACCAGTATGCCGGCGACATTGAATATCCGGATCGTTGCCTTTGACGGCAGATGCGTAAACGTCACGAAGCGCTGGTACTTGTTCGATTCCGCAGGATTGAATCCAAAATACGGATTCGGGAACACGTTGATTTTTGTCACGTCGTTTCTTGCGGCGGCCAGATTGCCTGTCACCGTCGCCGGGGCAGCCCACGCATAGCTGTTATTGACCGTGAATACGTGATTGGCGAAGATCTCAAATTCATCGCCTTTCGCCCAGCCGACATTTGCCCTCCGATCCGCAAGAATGAGCCACATCAGGGGCATGGCCCCCGACCCGGTGTTGAGATTTGTCTCCAGTGTCGGGTCGCCTGCCGCACCCGTATAGGGCGCGCTCGTTATGAACAGCCACTCCCGCGGGCTCGTGGTCGCGCTGTTTCCAATTCCCGCCAGCGGCGGCCAGTATTTTCCGTCAACAAGTGCGCCCGCGACGTTGTTTTCCAGGAACATCAATGCAAGCCGTTTGGGTGGCTTGACATCGACGTCATAGGCCGCAAGCGGGACTCCTTTGGTATAGTCCTGGAAGTCGTAGCTCGTTGCTGTCGCTCCGCCGTGGATGATGAACGGCGCGAACGACGGATCGGCTGGTGCACTCTGGCAGGCTCTCATGAACCGGTATGCATACGAAGCGGTGGTGTCTGCCGCGTTGGCAAGATTCCCGGCGGTGTCGGTCGCTGCAAGAACAAGCAGGACGTTGTGCAAATCGGACGCCCCGAGTGTGCCTCCCCAGAAGTTTGGTGCGCTCCCCATGGCCCCTGAAACACCCTCGGCGGGACCGAATCCTTCCAGGGCGTAGCCGGAGCTATTCGCCCCGCTCCAGGTCCACCTGCGTGTCCCTGAGGGGATGCTCCAGCCCCACTTTGTCTGATCAGGGGTGCTATTGACGTCATCCGGCTTCATCCCCGCAGGGGGACCGGCGACACGGATCAGCTGCCCGTCCACGATCGGGAAGTCTACGCTGCTCCCGTCGAAGTTGGTCTGGTTCTTCAAGAGGACCGTGCCGAGCGACACATCGGTCAATCTCCAGGTAAAGTTCCCTCCGGTGGTGTCGAAAGAGACTTTATAGTTGTGACCGGTGAGTGCTTTCGGATCGATGACAACCGGCGTCACCGTACCCTCGCTCGGAGCGCCGCCCGGAGCGGTAGTCTGCGAGACGCCCTTGACCGAATCAAAGACCGCCGCGCCAATGCGTGTCCCCGGGACTGGTTTCTGCGGGACCGCCAGGACCGGCTTGATGCCGCTCTCCAGGTTGTTCGGAGTCACGGTGTGATCGGGGTTGTAGTTGTAAGCCGTGACCGCGAAGTAATAGGATTGCCCGTTTGCAAGCTGGTTCCCGAATTTGCTGAATGCATCCGTCTTGGTGTCGTAGAACCGGAGTATCCCCGAGTCGTTGCCGAATTGTACGGGCTTCAGGATCACGGTTCCCACCGATGGATCGAACACGTAGTCCTGGATCTTCAGGACCAGGTCGATGATGTCATAGGTCGCCAGGCGCACGGCTCCATCAGAGGAGTTCCCCGGCATTTGATAGACGTTGTAACCCTGGAACGCGAAGCCTTTCGCGTTCTGAGACTCGGTGACCGCAATCGTCGGTGCATCAGCCCAATTCAGGACGATCTCACCGTCCAGATTGGTACAGGTGACTTTCGGGTCCTTGGGCGGACTCGGTAACTGGAACAGGACATTGTAGGCCGCCTGGGCTTGATCCGTGTAGAATTTAAGGACCGCAACACTGGAAACCTTATCGCTTCCACGGCCCGCGAGCGTCCCGCACACAACTTGCTGAGTGTCGCCGGCCCCCATTGTAAAAGGGCCTGCAATCAGGCACTGGCGGCGGTCACCGGGAGGTGCTATGGCGAACGCCCCCCCCTCAACCCATCCCTGACCAGTCACCGGATCACCGGAGAGGAGGAACTTGGTCGTCTTCCCGGTTGTGGGGTCGGTATACGGGGCACCCGTCCTGCCGATCAGGCCCTGCATGAGGTTGTACCAGTCGGGCGTCCCCTGGGGAACTTTGCCCCGGGGGTCGGCATATGTGGTGCTGCTGTTGATAAAGAAATTGTACGCCGACATTTTCAGGTTCTTGAAGCCCTGGCGGTACTGCAGATCGAAAATTGCGGAATCCCCCGCCGATGCTACGATGGGACCCTGAAAGAAGACCTGCCCCCCGGCGGGGGGGGAGCATCCGTACGCAGGATCCTGGCTGCAGGCGGTGCCGTTCCACACGAACCCGAGGCTCCGTCCGATGTCGCATCCGGAGAAGTTGTCCGTAGCACCCAGCGAGCCGCCGAGGTCGGGATCCGCCCAGAAGGAGATGTACATCGTGTCGATCGGCGCACCGCTCTTGTTGATCAGCTTGAACCCGCTGAAGATCGTGTTCCCCAGCGCCGTATTTGAGGCACGTTTGTACGCCCAGATCGTCGTCTGTTGTTCAATGCCGGTCCCGTCAGTGGAACCGTACATGTTGACAACGCGACCGATTTCGAGGTCGTTCGAAACATACCAGAGTGTCTGGTCCGCGCCTGGCTGGCCGGGGATGTCAAAATGCGGATTATACGCACCACTTGTCCGCTGGGTCCCTGCCGCATCCTTGCCGTACGCGAAGGGGGCGCCCTGCGCTGCAGGCCAGTTATTCCAGTCATCCAAGTACTGCTGATAGATCTGCTGCGCAGTGTAGGACTCGTATCGCGTGATCAGCGGCAATTCTTCGCTTGTGATGAAACCCAGCGCATCACTTGCCGAGGTGGCCGTGCCTCCTGCCCAGTCCGGCGGGGTGATATCAGTCCGCACACGGTAGACGCGGTTTGCGGCGTCCCCTGCGTTTGCCGCAGTGGGTCGTGTCGTCGACGTTCCCGGAGCAGTGATCCGACCCGCCTGCAACGCATGATAGTATGTCGAGCCGGAGCACTTGAGCGTCACCGGCGGGAGGTTGCCTGCGGGGTCTACGATCGCGTTGAATCCCGTCCAGACGAGCCCCTGCTCAAACATGACATGCCCATTGCTCCCCTTGGGGAACTCGAATCCCTCGGCGTCCGTACTGAAGGGATTGAACGACATGTCGCCATTGTTCGAGTAGTAGTCGAAGATATTGTTGATGAGCATGGTCCTGTACACGTCGTTGTCGGCGACCTTGCCCAGGCCTTTCGGCCGTGCCTTTGTGCCTTCAAGTTCCCCGCCAAAGGCCACAGCAACCCCGGCGAAGAGGACCAGCACACAGAGGGTTATCGGATAGAGAAATTTCTTGTTCATCATTGGTAGAGCCTCCTTGGGGTTAATAATCCAGTCTCACGCCAAACCGTAGCTGCCTCGGCGGACCGAAGTTGCCGGAATTCAGCCCACCGTACGCCGCGTTGTAGAGATCGACGTACCCCTGGCCGGCAGCCGCCGCCTTGACAGAACCGAGTTGCGACGACAGCCATCCGTTGTCCTTCGGATCGCCCGTAGTGTTGAACACGGTGACCGCGTTCTGTGTGTTCAGCAGGTTGATGACATAGATATAGAAGTTCGCATCGAACGGCCCGAGCCTGACGGTCTTGTCGAGCCGTGCATCGATCTCGAATATCCACGGGCTGAGAGATGAGCCGATTTGCTCCACCGGAACGTACTGGCGTGTATCACCGGTGTAGTTCAGATCGACGATCCGGGTGTACGACGTTCCGCCATTGAACGTGAAGAGGATGTTCAATCCCGCCTGCTCCAGTATCGGACCGCCGTCGTTCTTGGCGAAGCGGTAGTCAAGGAGGACATTTCCCCGCTGCGGCTGGTTAAACGTGGTTGCGAAGATATACGTCGGCACAAAGGGGGAGCCTGAAGCACCCGCGGTGACGGCAGCGCCCGCAACGGAGTTCGGATTCGACCCCGTACCCCGTGCATCAGAGATCGTGTAGTTCACCTGCGCTTGAATCCGGTTCGTCCTGCGGAGCGTGAACTTGAACTCGATCCCCTTTGTGGTCGCAAAGTCGCCGTTGACATACGAGGGATAGGCTTGCTGTGGGGCGCCCGCTGACGGCAGAATCTGCGTGTAAGTAATCTGGTCGAGAATATCCTTGTAGAACGCCGTCACGTCAAACGAGGACGCATCGGAGAGCTGCTGCGCAAACCCGATCTCATAGGACGTCGTCCGTTCCGGACGGAGTCCGAACCCCACGGTATTCGTCACAAAGAAGCCCCCCTTGACAATCTGCGAGGCCCCACCCATACCGAGGTACGAATCCCGCAGTTGCGACTGCTGGATGTACTTCCCGTACTGTGCGTGGAACACGGTCCGGTCGCTTACGGGGAAGGAGAACCCGATGCGCGGGCTGATCTGGTTCGTGGTCGGAGTTTTCTTGAAATTTGATGACGAGATAATGTTCAACGAGTCGTTGAACGTTACAAATTGCGAATTATTCAGTTCCCTGCTGTCGGGGTTGATGTAGTCATACCGCAGACCAAGGTTCAGGATGAGATCGGACAACTCGATCTTGTCCTCGACGTACGCCCCGGCAAACACGGGATGCGGTGGGCCGAAATCGGTCACATCGGTCACCGGCAAGCCGGTCTTCGGATCGGTCGACGTGACCGTCAAGTCGCTGGTGATCTCATTTCCGTGAACGTCATAGCCGTACACATCTCCGCCATTGTTCAACAGACGGAGAAGCTTATCGATTGTCGCCGGATCTCCCTGATGCGACGCAATGATCTGGGCGCGACCAAATGTCCCGGGGGCAAATCTGCGAATGGTGTACCGCGTGTACTCGCCGCCGACTTTCAGGGCGTTCTTGCCGAGCTGGGCGTTGAAGTCGAGCCTGCCGCCGATGGAGGACTGTTTGGTTTTGGAATACCCCGTCTGGAGCGTCCCCGGGAAGTTCAATGAAACTCCGTACGGATTACCCCCGTAGAGTGACCATGCGTCATATTGCGCCGACTCCCCCTTGAGGTGGTATCCGAGCGCCGCATTCGCGGTCGTGTCCCCGTAAAGGTCATAGGCGTCCTTCAGAAGAGGATCCTCGATGATGTCACTCCGGTTGAAATAATTGACGTTTGCCTCTGCAAACATCGTCGGGCTGAGGATGTAGGAGAGCTTCACATTCGCCAGTCCGTTTTTGCTGAGGGTCAGCGGATTGCGCGCCGAGTTGAAAATATCCAGAATGTCGGTGGTGGCCTGCAGGTTTTGCGCCGAATAGGTTCCGCCTGCCCGAATCTGGAGTGGACCGAGATCAAACAAGAGTGTCCCCGCCGTGGACCAGACATTGTTCCTCCCGCCCGTTCTGTTTCCCGCCTGATAGGCGAGGTTGAGCGTGTCCGGCTGCGACGTGGTGGGATGGTAGTAGTTCTTGGTGGGGTCCGACACTATCGTCGGGAAGTTCAGGCCGGTCCAGAGCCGCACATCGGGATCCCGGAGAAACGTGTTCTGGAGGCTTCCAAAGAAGCGAACCTTATCGGAAAGCACAGGACCGGAGAGTGTTCCCGTAAAGTCCGAGTAGCCGTAGGAATATCCGCCCAGAGCCTGTTTGCCGTTGCCGGTGAAGCGATCCGTCTCACCCTGCACCATGACCTTCCAGCGCTCGGAGTTCCCGGTGCGAAGCTGGCTGCTGATGATGCCGGCGTTCGCCGAGCCATATTCCGCACCGTAGCTCCCCGCCAACACCTGGATCTGTTCGATCGCTTCTGCGGCAAACGTGATCGCGGAACCACCGAACAGTGGATTGGAAATCGAGACGCCTTCGAGCGAGTAGCCGGTCTCATCCGCACGCCCGCCGCGGATAAAAATGTTAGGTTGACCCGTGTTGGCATTAGTCCCCGAGTACACGACGCCGGGCTGGAGGGAAACCGCCGCATCGACACCGCGGCCGGGTAATTTCTCGAAGAACTCGTTGTCAATGATCCGCACGGCACTGGTCGCGTTCTTGTTCACCATGGGACGTTCCGCCGTGATTATCACCGTCCCCACCGTGACGCCTTCGGCAGGAAGCTGGAAGTTCGCATCGGTGGTCAGGTCGTTGTTCACTCTGACATTGGAAAGCGTTATCGCCTGATAGCCAACGTAGCTGGTCTTCAGCGCGTAGGTACCGGGGGGGACGTTCAGCACGGTATATTCGCCAGACACGTTCGTTGCGGCGCCCATCGACGTTCCGACGACGACAACGTTTGCTCCCACGAGCGGCTCACCCGAGCTCGCATCGACCACTTTGCCCTTGATCTTCCCTGATGCGAACATCAGGCCCGGAACAAGAGCCGTGATCAACAGAAGAAACAAAAGCTTACGTTGCATGTTGTACCTCCTTATGTGTTGGCTGGGTTGCTTACCACGGGTATATCCAGGTAGTGAAGCCCCTGTGTTGCAATCCGGAAAAGAAAAAAGTAGCCGAAAAAACGGATATCAACCGCTCATCATCCGCGCGCGGAATTGAATGTGAGATTGCAGGCATCCGTTCCGGACATTTCAGGACAGATCAGCGTGGAGACTGGAAGTGGATGAGCGCTCTCTAGTGTGGATCTCCGATCACCGGATAGATCATGCCGCGCCGCGTGTCGCGCCGCACACGAAAAAGGTGATCTTCAGCACAGAGAATAGAACAGGTAAGAAGTTTGGAATGCAGTATCAATTACCCCGTTTCTTCACCTCCTTCGGTGTTGATTTATACAACGGATGGAATGATGGGACTATTTGAAATGAATATAGAGAGAGAGGTTGTCTTTGTCAAGAGTAAAACCGAAAAAAAGGAAAGAATTCCGCAATTCTGTCACTCAGTCAAGATGGACGGTTTTGAGCCCCGAAACACCGTCCAGGGAGACGAGCTCGGCGAGGGCCGCCTCCGGGATCGGGCTGTCGATGTTCATGACAGTCAATGCATTAGCGCCGGCCGCAGAACGTCCGAGCGAGACGCCGGCGATATTGACGTCGTACTTCGCGAGCACGGAACCGACCCGGGCGAGCATCCCGGGACGGTCCACATTAGAGTATATCAGGAGATCCCCTTCGGGCCTTACCTCGAAACGGAACCCATCGATTGTGACGAGCCGGACAGAGGAAGAACCGAAGACGGTGCCGCCACACTCTTTCACTTCCTTATCGGTGACATACCGGACACTGAGCAGGTTGGGATAATTCCCTCCCTCCGGTTCGCGCGTTTCGCCGACAGCAAGTCCGAGTTCCTCCGCGAGGAAGGGGGCATTGATGAAATTCACAGGCCCGGGCTGGCTCTGAGAGAGGACCCCTTTGAGAACGCCGGCCTTCATCAGCTCGATCGCCGAAGTCACGATGTCTCCGGACGCGGAGACAGTGACGCGCTTCAGTTTCCCGGTCGCAAGCTGCGCGGCAATGTGCCCGAGTTTCTCTGCGAGCGTGATATACGGACGGACTTCCTCCTTCAGCGTCAGGAGCATGGCACTTCCGTTGACGACCCCGGAGTAGGCGCGTCCGTGAAGCGCGTCAGCGAGCTCGTGAGCGATCTGCACGGCCACTTTCTCCTGTGCCTCCTCTGTTGACGCACCCAGGTGAGGGGTCGCTATGACGCGGGGATGGCGGAAAAGGGGGTTGTCCTTCGGCGGCTCTTTCTCGAATACGTCGAGCGCCGCCCCTCCCACCTGCCCCGATTCCAGTGCGCGGAGCAGAGCCTTCTCGTCAATGATCCCGCCCCGGGCACAATTGATGACCCTGACCCCTTTTTTACACCGGGCCAGCGTGGCGTCGTTCAGAAGCCCCTTTGTCTCGGGTGTGAGGGGGGTGTGGACCGTTATGAAGTCGGCGCGGCGGAAGAGGTCGGGAAGGTCCACCAGCTCGATGTTGAGCCGGGAGGCAGCATCAGGAGCCAGGACAGGATCGTAGCCGAGTATCTTCATCCCCAGGCCGAGACACCGTGAGGCCACTTCACGGCCGATCTTTCCGAGTCCGACCACTCCCACTGTTTTTTCAAGTACCTCCGTCCCCGTGAACTTCTTCCGCTCCCATTCCCCGCGCAGAAGGCTCATGTACGCCTGAGGGATGTTCCGCGCAAGCGACAGGAGCATCGAGACGGTATGTTCGGCGGCCGAGACGGTGTTTCCCCCCGGCGTGTTCATGACGAGGATCCCCTTCCGGGTCGCCGCATCAATATCGATGTTGTCGACACCGGTTCCCGCCCGGCCTATCACCTTCATGCGCGTGGCCCGCAGGATGACTTCAGCGGTGACCTTCGTCGCGCTCCGGACGACCAGCCCGTCGTATTCGCCGACAACCGACAGGAGATCGTCCGGGGGGAGCCCGGGGCGGTTGTCAACCGTGAACCCTTCGTGCGTGAGTATGTCGATGCAGTTTTGTTCGAGCTGATCGCTGATGAGTATTTTCATGGAGCGACTTCAGTCAAGGTGGGCGGCGATGCAGTGGAGAACCTCGGATTTCCCGACTCCGCTGACCGAGGAGACCGGGATGATCTCCTTGCAGTGCGCGAAACCCGCGAAGTGCTCCTTTGCAGCCGAGATGAACCGGGGCATCTTGCTCGCCGGGAGCTTATCGGCCTTTGTCAGCGCGATAACGAACGGTATGCCGTAGTAGTCGAGCCATCCCACCATCATCAGGTCGAGCTCCGTCGGCTCGTGACGCGCATCGATAAGCTGTATCACCAGGGCAAGTTCCTTGCGCGATTTGAGGTACTGTTCGATGAGCTTTCCCCAGCTGGAACGGATCTGTTCGGGGAGCTTTGCGTACCCGTATCCCGGGAGATCGACAAAATACCACTGCCTGTTGATGACGTAGTAGTTCAGCTCGCGGGTTTTCCCCGGTTCGGCGCTCGCCCGCGCGAGCGATTTCCGCCCGCAGAGCTTGTTCAGCAACGAGGATTTGCCGACGTTCGAACGGCCGAGGAATGCAATCTCCCTCAGTCCGTCTTTCGGGAGCTGGCGGAGGTTCGCGGCACCGAGGACAAATTCAGCAGAGGTGATTTTCATGGCGGAGGACGAGAAGGGCCCGTTTACCGCGACCCTTTGGCACCTGCGTCCTGCGGGGGCTCCTTCTTCTTTCCTGTCGCCGCACTCTCCTCAACAGGGGGAGCGGGCGGGGGGCTTCCGGCGGCCTTCTTCTTTGAAGGCGTGCGGCGCGGCTGCTTCTTCGCCTTCGGGGCGGCCGGCTTCTTTTCTGCCGCGTCCTGTCCGGCATTGAAATCCACGAGTTCGATCACCGCCATCTCCGCACCGTCGCCGTACCTCTGGCCGAGTTTTACGATCCGGGTGTACCCTCCTGCACGGCCGGCCACCCTGGGAGCGATGGTCGCGAAGAGCTCGCCGATAACGTCGCGATCCTTGATCAGGCGGCCCACTTCCCGCCGGGCGTGCACGCCCGTCGCCGGGGCGTCGGTCTTCGCGACGGCGTTCTTCGCGCGGGTGATCAGCTTCTCCACCACCATCCGGGTCTCTTTCGCCTTCGCAACGGTGGTGGTGATCCTCTTGTGGCGCAGCAGCGCTGTGGAGAGCGCGGCGAGCGTCGCGCGGCGGTGGCTTGCGGTGCGTTTGAGCTTACGGCCTGACTTGCGGTGTCGCATGATGGCAATCCGGTTTCAACAGTGAATGACGTTCCCTTGCGTGCGGGGGAATCACTCCCCTTCTTTCAGGTACTTCGTGACGTCCATGCCGAAGGTGAGTTTCTCCGCTTCGATGATCTCCGCGAGCTCGGCGAGCGACTTCCGCCCGAAATTGCGGAACTTGAGGAGCTCGCCTTCGTCGCGGCGCACGAGGTCGGCAATGGTCTTGATGTTCGCGGCGCGCAGGCAATTGTGCGAGCGGACCGAGAGCTCGAGTTCGTCCACCGGCGTCAGGAGCACCTTCCGGATGCGCGCGAACTCCGCGTCCTGCGCCGACTCCTCCTTCGGGGCCTCAGGCTCCATGTCGAAGTTGATGAAGAGCTGGATATGGTCGCGCAGGATCTTCCCGGCATACGCGAGCGCATCGTCCGGTGTAATCGACCCGTCGGTGTCGAGCTCGATTGTCAGCTTCTCGTAGTCGGTCTGCTGTCCCACGCGGGTCGTCTCAACGAAGTAGCGGACGTTGACGATAGGCGTGAAGACCGAGTCGATCGGGATGACCCCGAGCGTCTGATCCAGGGACTTGTTTTCCTCGGCCACGACGTAGCCGATCCCCCGTCCGATCCGAAGGTCGAGCTCGAAGTTCGCCTCGGAGTTCAGCGTCGCGATGTGCAGCTTCGGATTCAGGATTTCCGCATCCGGCGTCGCCTTCTGGATCTCGCCGGCCGTGAAGTCCATGGGCCCTTTCAGAGGCACGACGATGCGGTTGGTCTTCTTGTTGATAAGCTTCATCCGCACCTGCTTCAGGTTCAGCACCATATCCGGGACGTCCTCGACGACTCCGGGGATGGTGGAGAATTCATGCTGGACTCCGTCCACCCTGAAGGCGGTGATGGCGAACCCGGGGAGGGACGAGAGGAGCACGCGCCGCATTGCGTTCCCGATGGTTACGCCGAAGCCTTTTTCCAGCGGGTGGACGATGAACCGGCCGAACGTCGGCGAGTACGTCGACTCGTCGAGCTGGATTTTCTCCGGCATCTGGATCGTTCCTGTTGTCATAGCGTTCCCACCTTCTCTTGACTTTGACTCATTTTGAATAGAGTTCGACGATCAGCTGCTCGTCGGCGTTCAACGGGATATCCGCCCTTTCGGGGACGTTCAGGAAGATCCCGACCATTGCGGCCTTGTCCAGACTCAGCCACGGCAGCATCGCCGTGTCCTTCATCCTCTTCATGGACGCGTGCAGGATTTCGAGCTTCTTGCTCTTGTCGCGCACCTGGATCGAGTCCCCCGCCTTCAGGAGGTACGACGGGATGTCCACCGAGTGGTTGTTGACCAGGAAGTGGCCGTGATTGACAAGCTGGCGCGCCGCCTTGCGTGAGGGGGCAAGCCCGAGCCTGTAGACCACGTTGTCCAGACGGCGTTCGAGCAGCTTGACCAGCGTCTCGCCCGTGCGCCCGGTCTGCTTCAGCGCACGCTCGAAGGTGTTCCTGAACTGCTTCTCCTGCAGGCCATACATGCGCCGTACCTTCTGCTTCTCGCGCAGCTGCACGCCGTATTCGGAGATCTTGGTCCGCCGGCTCTGGCCGTGCTGCCCGGGAGGAAACGCACGCCGTTCCACCGGACACTTCTCGGTGAAGCACTTGGTCCCCTTCAGGAACAGCTTCTGTTTCTCGCGCCTGCACAGCCTGCAACTCGCATCGGTGTATCGTGCCATAGAATTTCTTCCTGCTCAGTCTCTAGATTGCCATCGTGGTTTAGACTCTCCGCCGTTTCGGCGGGCGACACCCGTTGTGGGGAATCGGCGTCACGTCGCGGATGCTCGAGATCTCCAGTCCTGTCACCTGGAGCGCCCTGATTGCCGCTTCGCGCCCCGAGCCCGGACCCTTCACGAAGACCTCCACCTTGCGCAAACCCAGGTCGTGCGCGGCCTTTGCCGCCGCTTCGGCGGAGACCTGCGCGGCAAACGGCGTGTTCTTCCGCGACCCCTTGAAGCCGTTCTTGCCGGCGGACGACCAGCTGATGGTGTTGCCGTACACGTCCGTGATCGTCACGATGACGTTGTTGAACGTGGCCTTGATGAACGCCTTGCCACTGACGTCGACCTGGATCTTTTTTTTCTTCTTGACAACCTCTGCAGCCCCACCGGCTGCCGGAGCGGTTTTGGCCACTCGTTCCTCCTCGTGTTAGTATGCCTCTGACAAACGTACGTTTTGGCTTACGTTTTGGCGGCGACTTTCTTCTTCCCTGCGACGGTCTTGCGGCGCCCCTTGCGTGTTCGCGAGTTCGTCCTCGTTCGCTGACCCCTGACGGGAAGCCCCTTGCGGTGCCGGATCCCGCGGTAGCATCCGATATCCATCAGACGCTTGATGTTCATCTGCGTCTCGCTGCGGAGGGCGCCTTCCACCTTGAAATCGGCGGTGATGATGGCGCGGATCTTCGCGACTTCGTCGTCGTTGAGGTCCCCGATCTTCTTGTTGACATCGACTCCCGCCTTCGTCAGGATGGCGCACGACGATGTCCGGCCGATCCCGTAGATATACGTGAGACCGATTTCAGAGCGTTTCTTCTTCGGCAGATCAATTCCTGCAATACGAGCCAAAGGGCATCCTCCTCCTTCTTAACCCTGACGCTGTTTGTGTTTCGGATTCTTGCAGATCACGCGAACGACACCTTTGCGCCGTATGATCTTGCAGTTGATGCAAATTTTCTTGACCGACGACCGGACTTTCATTTTGAGAACCCCGTCATTTATACCTGTACGTGATCCGACCTTTCGTCAGATCATACGGCGAAAGCTCGACAGTCACCTTGTCGCCCACAAGGATTTTGATGAAATTCATTCTCATCTTCCCTGAAATGTGCGCAAGGACATTGTGGCCGTTCTCGAGACTCACCTTGAACATCGCGTTGGGGAGTGTCTCGGTGATGACGCCGTCGACTTTGATTGGACCTTGTTTTGCCATAGGTAACCGACCCGTAACTACCGGGTGAGGATTTCCGCTTCTCCCGTCGTGACAACTATCGTATGTTCGAAATGCGCCGACGCCTTCCCGTCCGCCGTGCGGACCGTCCACCCGTCGTCCCCCACAGTGACCCGGTGGGTCCCTGCATTCACCATCGGCTCGATGGCCAGCGCCATCCCTTCTTTCAGCAGCACCCCTGTCCCCGGTTCCCCGTAGTTCGGTATCGCGGGATCCTCGTGCAGGTTTTTGCCGATCCCGTGTCCCACGAGGTCCCGTACGACGGAGAACCCCGCAGCCTCGACATGGCGCTGGACCGCTGCGGACACGTCGTGCAGATGATTCCCGGACCGCGCCTCCGCAATCCCCAGGAGGAGCGCCTCTTCCGTCACGCGCAGGAGCCGCGACTTCTCCTCCGAAACCCTCCCGACGGGAAACGTCCGCGCCCCGTCTCCGTAGTAGCCGTTCTTCTTCACCCCCACGTCGATCGAGACCACCTGCCCCTCCTCGATCGTCCCTCCGCCGGGTATACCGTGAACCACTTCATCGTCGATCGAGACGCAGAGCGTCCCGGGAAACAGGTTGCGCCGGTCATGACCGTATCCCTTGAAGGCCGGCTCTCCGCCCCGGGTCCGGATATACTCCTCGGCCACCCGATCGAGATCACGGGTCCGCACGCCGGAGGCGATCCGCGATCCGATCAGGGCAAGCACCTCCGCGACGATGCGGCAGCTCTCCTTCATCAGCCCGATCTCACGCGAGTTTTTGACAGGCACATGTGCCATGAGTGCCGTCTAGCGCAGACGTCCCTTCATTTTTCCGGACTTCATGAACCCGTCATAGTGTCGCATGAGCAGGTGCGACTCCACCTGCTGGAGCGTGTCGAGTGCAACGCCGACCATGATAAGCAAACTGGTGCCGCCGAAGAACTGCGCAAACGTCTGGGCGACGCCGAACCGCGTCACGAACGCCGGAAGGATCGCGATGATCGCCAGGAATATCGACCCCGGCAACGTTATTTTTGTCAGGATATTGTCGATGAAGTCGGACGTGTGCTTGCCCGGGCGTATCCCGGGAATGAACCCCCCCTGCTTCTGCATGTTTTCCGAGACGTCCTTGGGGTTAAACGCGATGGCCGTGTAGAAATAGGTGAAGAACACGATCATCACCGCGTAGAAAAAGGAATAGGTGAGCGAGGTGTACTGAAAGTATCCCGCCAGCGTCTGCATGAACTCGCTCTCGGGGAAGAAGGTCAGGATCGTGCTCGGTATGAACATGATCGATTGCGCGAATATGATCGGCATGACGCCGGCCGTGTTGACGCGCAGCGGTATGTACTGGGTGACTCCCCCGTAGACTTTCCGGCCGACGACCCGCTTGGCGTACTGGACGGGGATACGCCGCGTCCCCTGCGTCACCAGAACCACCCCGGCGATAATCAGCACCATCACCGCAACGATGAGTACGTCGATGATCAGGTTCGAACCCACGCGGAACTGGTCCACGATCGAGTGGGGGAAGCGGGCGATGATGCCGATAAAAATGATGAGCGAAATCCCGTTCCCCATCCCCCGCTCCGTGATCTGTTCACCGAGCCACATCATGAACATCGTCCCCGTCGTGAGGAACAGCACCGTGCTCATCGTGAAGGCGAACCCCTGGATCTCGAAGGGGACGATCGGCTGCCCTTCCA
>Ga0182011_10000091_pt1 | contig 68709 bp, 51 predicted proteins | sample 711E1DmetaG_FD_120481 | JGI IMG/M metagenome (GOLD analysis project Ga0182011, IMG submission 120481) | Permafrost microbial communities from Stordalen Mire, Sweden - 711E1D metaG | ecosystem: Environmental > Terrestrial > Soil > Wetlands > Permafrost | place: Sweden: Stordalen | collected...
ATTTCTTTAACATGATTTGCAGGGTTTTGATCAAATTTAATCAAAATCTAAGCAAAAAACAAGACTTCAAAGAATATAAGTTATTAACAGTCAAATTGTTAATAATTATTAAGGATCAACTAAGTAATATATTTCTCTCAGTTTCTTTGTGTTCAACCTCTGCTATCTTGATATTTCACCTCTGAATCCCACAGGGGAGACTTTTAAAATCCTTTAAAAAGTATAATCAAACTTGATATTCAGGATCCAAGACTATCAAACATCAATAGAATTACTCCTACATTCTTTTCTTTTCTTCTTTTTTAGCCTTTTTTGCAAGGCGCTTCTCTTTCAGACTTTTGGTAGGTTCTTTTTTGTTTTTTGTCTGTTCTTTAGCTTTTTCGTGTGACATGGCTGTTTATTTTAAGTTAATAAAAAGTTATCTCAAATATAGCAAAAATCATCATTGCTTTTTGCTCCATTCAAATTTTGAAGACAATAGCCGTCTATATCAGTATTCCGGCGTCATGGTCAATGTACCAATTCAACTTTCCATAGACAGGAACGATAAATGATGCAGGAAAGTTTATAACTGATGAATCTTTTTTAAACATATTCTCAACAATTTCAGCCTTCGTTTTCCCGGTAACCAGAAATGTGACATTATCGGCATTATTGATGACCCGCCCCGTTAGGGTAATTCTCTTTTGCCCTGTCACCGGATGCAGGGCAACTTCACAAATTTTATCTGAATCGAATAATTCAGAATGCCCCGGAAATATAGAAGCTGTGTGTCCGTCTTCTCCCAGGCCGAGGATTACAAGATCAAATAGAGGCAATCGGTCTCTATTCCTGACGGAGGATAATATTTCTATTGAGTAACGTGCTGCCTCATTTTCAGGATCATCTTCTCCCCTTATCCTATGAATGTTGCCGGAGGGTATTTCAATTCTGCTTAGAAATTTTCTCTGCGCCATTCCATAATTGCTTTCGTCATTATCTGGAGGAACACATCTTTCATCTCCCCAGAAAAAGTGGACAAATTTCCAGGGCACAGACTCAGCAAAATTTTCACTCAGTACCTTAAATAATAATTCAGGAGTGGTACCGCCTGATAAAACTATGGTGAATGGTTCAGCATTTTTTGATGATCGGGCAATCATACTTGCCATTTTCTCAGCAAAATTCATTGCCAATTCATTGGGTGATGGAAATATTTTTACAATTTTATCCAACTGATTAATAATGGCGTAAAACAATAATTTCTACTTTACCACTGAGTTTCACGGAGTTTTCACGGAGTATCAGGGAGTTATAATCTTATTTTTTCCTTTTTTACTATTCTACCACTTTACCGTTATACCTATGTACCGTTTTAGCATATATAGTTAAGATACTAATCCATTACAATTCGCAATAAAGCTCTTCATCCGCGAGGTTCTTACACGGATATCGCCAGGTAAGCCCTTCGCCTTCAATAAGATCGTTTGCATGCTCTGGTCCCCATGTACCCGCTGGGTATCCAAACACCTTAATCGCCTTATTGTTTTCCCAGGCTTTCTGAATCGGTTCAAGAAATTTCCAGGCTGTTTCAACTTCATCATCCCGTGAAAACAGTGTTGAATCGCCCAGCATTACGTCATGAAGCAATCGTTCATATGCGGAAGGGACTCTTATGTCTGCCAGATCCTTATAATGGAAATCCATATTAACATTCTTCACATTAAATCCGGCTCCGGGTTCTTTCATATCAAATTTCAGCAAAATTCCCTCATCCGGCTGAATCCGAATTATAAGCATATTGGAAGATAATTTTCCTGATTCTCTGCGGAACAGATGATGAGGTGTCTGCTTAAAGTGAATTACAATTTCAGTGACTCTTGTTGGCAGTCTTTTACCGGTGCGCATATAAAATGGCACACCTCCCCATCTCCAGTTATTAATAAAGAACTTGATAGCCACGTAAGTTTCTGTCCGGGAATCGGGTGCCACTCCTTTCTCATACCTGTATCCTGTTACACACTCTCCCCTGATCAGTGATGCTGTATACTGTCCCCTGATGACCTGGGAAGCCACATCTTCTTCTTTAATGGGTTGCAGAGACTGAAAAACCTTTAATACCTCGTTTCTGATAGCATCGGCATCGAGCGATGAAGGCGGCTCCATAGCAGTTAATCCTACCATCTGAAGCAGGTGGTTCTGAACCATATCCCTTAAAGCTCCGGAAGTATCATAATATCCGCCTCTTTCTCCCACCCCAAGGCTTTCAGCAGAAGTAATCTCTATCCGGTCTATGTAGTTCCTGTTCCAGAGCGGTTCGAACATCCCATTTGCAAACCTTGTAACCAACAGATTCTGAACTGTTTCCTTTCCAAGATAGTGATCTATCCTGAAGATCTGATTTTCTGAAATTAGTCCATGTAAAGTCTTGTTTAGTTTCCTGCCCGACTCAAGATCATATCCAAAAGGCTTCTCAACGATTATCCTCCTGAACCCGTTCTCTTTATCGGTTAACCCTGATTTTGAAAGATTTACAGCAATGGTTTCATACATGCTTGGAGGTGTGGCCAGATGAAATATGTAGTTTCCTCCTATTGAGTATTTAATATCAATTTCCTGCATGAATGATTTGAGTTGGATATATCCATCCACAGATACAATATCAATCGGAAGGTAATAAAGATCCTCAACGAAAGCAGAAATAAGAGTTTGATCTGTTATCTTTTCCTCCGAATAAGAGACGATTGCCTCACTCATTTTTTTTCTGAATTCTTCTGACGACATTTTTGTTCTACCTACCCCTAAAATTGCATATTTCACCGGAAGCAAGTTTTGAACGCGCATAGAGAATATAGCAGGTATCAGCATCCTTGAGGCAAGATCGCCAGAGGCACCAAAGATAACAAAGATCAGATTTTTAGGATTTTCCATATATATTAGAAATTGAAAAAAACAAAATACTGTCTGACATTTACAAAGTAACAAATAATTGCACAGAATGGTTAACGATTCAGCTAATATCGGATTGAGACTTTTGCATTTTGTTAATTATTAGGTTAACAACTTTTTAAATATTTTATAGATTTTTATTAATTTTTTTATTGATTTTTGCGATAATCTGAAAGAATAAGTAGTATATTTGTCGGTAAATATTAATATAAATGCATAATTTTAGATCCATTATATCACGCTTCATTAAAAGGTTAATTGGAACTGACTGAGAATGGTGTTTGGTATCGGATTAGGGATGACCGTTCTCTCAAACACAGAGAACGGTTTTTTTATACAAAACAGAAGAAAAATTAAGGTAATAATTATGAAAAAAGAACGCCCAAAACAGCAGGGATTGTATCGTCAGGAGTTTGAGCACGAGAATTGCGGAATCGGATTTGTTGCACATCTTAAAGGTAAAAAATCTCATTCTATTATCAGGCAGGGCCTTGATATCCTTACGAATATGACACACAGGGGAGCGGAAGGGGCCGATAGTAAAACAGGTGATGGAGCCGGTGTACTTATACAGGTTCCCAGGGACTATTACCTTATCCAGGGCTATTCCCTTCCACCGGCAGGGCAATTTGGAACAGGTTTAATTTTTTTCCCACAGGAGACTTCTGATGCCTCAAAGTGCCAGGAGATACTTGTCAATATAATCAGGGAGGAAGGTGTTAATCTCATTGGATTCCGTGAAGTTCCTCGTAATAACTCGGTAATCGGGGAGATATCACGCGCTGCTGAGCCCGAAATATTACAGATTCTTTTGGGAGCGGACTTATTGCAGGAGGAACTGGAACGTAAATTATATATTATTAGAAAACGGACTGAAATAGCAATTCGCAAATCGGACATTAAGCAGAAGAGTTTCTTCTATATACCAAGTCTGTCTACGAAGGTACTTGTATATAAAGGTATGCTTACCTCTGTTCAGCTTGCTGAGTATTTCCTCGATCTGAATGATGAGAGATTACAGAGCGCTATCGCATTGGTACATTCCAGGTTCAGCACAAACACTTTTCCAAGCTGGGATCTGGCTCAGCCATTCAGGATGCTGGGTCATAACGGAGAGATAAATACAATAAAAGGAAACCGTTTCTGGATGGAAGCGAGAGAATCAATCCTAAAATCCGATAAACTTGGAGATCTGACACGGCTTTATCCTATCATAGAGCCCGACAAAAGCGATTCTGCATCACTTGATAATGTATTGGAATTTCTAATTATGAGTGGAAAATCACTGCCTTATGCCATGTCAGTTCTTATACCTGAATCAATTAATGACAAAAACCCCATCTCCACAGAATTAAAGGCATTTTATAAATACCATTCAACTTTCCTGGAACCATGGGATGGTCCGGCTTCACTCATTTTTTCAGATGGGCGTTATATTGGCGGAATGCTCGACAGAAACGGACTTCGTCCGTCGAGATACCTCATAACAACTAATGATCTGATTGTGATGGGTTCAGAAGCCGGCGTACAGACTTTTGCACCGGAAGAGATAAGAGAAAAGGGACGGCTTAAAGCAGGGAAAATGCTTCTTGTTGATACTGAGGCCGGCAAAATCTTTTATGATAAGGAGCTGAAAGCTGAACTGGCCGCGGAATATCCTTATGGGCAATGGATACAGCAGAATATGGTCAAACTCGAAAAAATCGAGACCGGGCACCAGGAAACAACTGATATGGGGGATGAATATCATAAATATTTAACTTCTTTCAATTACTCCCTGGAAGATACCGACTGGATTATCAAGGAAATGGCTGCTACCGGAAAAGAGCCTATAGGTTCAATGGGCAATGATGTTCCAGTAGCGGTGCTCTCGAGAAAACCTTATAGGTTATTCAATTATTTCAAGCAACTTTTTGCACAGGTTACCAATCCACCTATTGATCCAATCAGGGAGGAGCTTGTAATGACACTTTCAGGTTATCTCGGATCTTTGCAGCAAAACCTTCTTGAAACATCTCCCGATCATGTAAAAATGGTACGATTCAGGAATCCTGTCATAACCAATACATATTTCCAGGTAGTTAAAAACTTAAGATACAAGGGATTTTCAGCTGCTAACCTTCTCTTGCATTTTGATGCCGGAAAGGGAGCTGAAGGTTTAAAGAATGCAGTGGAACAATTATGTATAGATGCTGAAAAAGCAGTTGACGAGGGTAAAAACTATATCATTCTTTCCGACCGTGGCATAACTGAAAATGCTGCTCCAATACCTTCCCTGATGGCTGTTTCCGCTGTTCATCACTACCTCATTGAAAAACGCAAGAGAATGCAGATAGACATTGTTGTGGAATCTGCTGAACCACGTGAGGTAATGCATTTTGCCCTGCTTTTTGGTTATGGAGCAAGTATTATAAATCCCTATATGAGCCTTGCCGTTATAGACAAGCTTATTAAAGATAAGGCTATTCAGCTCGATTATCAGAAGGCAGAAGCGAATTATGTCAATGCCGTCAACAAAGGAATCCTGAAGATTATGTCTAAAATGGGAATAAGCACTCTGAGGAGCTATAGGTCTTCCCAGATATTTGAGGCTGTCGGGATTCACACTGATGTCATAAACAAATATTTTGCCGGAACTATTTCCAGAATTGGCGGTATTGGAATGAATGAGATTGCTGAAGAGGTGCTCATACCGCACAGAACGGCATTTACACCTGAACTGCAATCCGAAATTCTTACCGAGGGAGTGTACTCCTACCGGAAACTTGGTGAACATCATGCCTGGAACCCTGAAACTATTTCGTTGCTTCAATGGAGCACAGGGACCGGCGATTATAAGAAGTTCAAGGAATATACTTGCCGGGTCAACGCTGATACAGCTCGGCCGGGATTCATCAGAGGTTTATTGAGAACTAAAAATAACCCGATTCCGATTGAGGAAGTTGAACCTGTCGAAAAGATAATGAGAAGGTTTGTCACCGGGGCAATGTCTTATGGATCAATAAGCAGGGAAGCTCATGAGACACTGGCTATTGCAATGAACCGCATCGGCGGAAGAAGCAATACAGGTGAAGGTGGTGAGGATCCTACACGCTTTAAGCCTCTGGAAAACGGGGACAGTATAAGAAGTGCTATCAAACAGGTTGCAAGCGGCCGGTTTGGAGTCACCACTGAATATCTTGTCAATGCCGATGAATTGCAGATAAAAATTGCCCAGGGTGCAAAACCCGGAGAAGGCGGACAGTTACCCGGACATAAGGTTGATAAGATCATTGCAAAGACCAGGTATGCAATACCGGGTATAACTCTTATCTCGCCTCCGCCTCATCACGATATCTATTCCATAGAAGATCTTTCACAGTTGATCTTCGATCTTAAGAATGTGAATCCGAGGGCAAAGGTAAGTGTAAAACTGGTATCTGAAAGTGGCGTAGGGACGATAGCTGCCGGAGTAACCAAAGCAGGAGCCGATCTTATTACAATCAGCGGCTATGAAGGAGGAACAGGTGCAAGCCCTTCATCATCAATAAAACACGCCGGACTGCCTCTCGAAATAGGTCTTGCTGAAACACAGCAGACACTTGTGATGAATAATCTGAGGAGAAAAGTGATTCTTCAGGCAGACGGACAGCTGAAAAGCGGAAAAGACATAATTATAGCTTCGCTTCTTGGCGCCGAGGAATTTGGTTTTTCAACATCAGCCCTGATTGTACTTGGATGTGTTATGATGCGCAAATGCCACCTTAATACTTGTCCTGTTGGCGTTGCAACACAAAATGCTGAATTGAGAAAACGGTTCCATGGAAAAGCCGATAATGTTGTAACATTTTTCCGGTTCCTGGCTGAAGAGGTTCGTGAACAACTTGCTGTGCTCGGTTACAAAAAGATGGATGATGTTATCGGTCGAATTGACCTGCTCGAAAGAAATCCTGAAGTTGATCATTGGAAGATCAAAAACCTGGATCTTTCTGGGTTACTTTCGTTACCATCGGAATCAGCCGAAAATGCAATGCATTGTATTGATATACAGGATCATAAAATCAACAATGTTCTTGATAAAGAGCTTATTCTGGAAGCCGAAAAAGCTTTAACGTGTAAACAACCGGTTGTTATAGAAAGGCCTATACATAATACCGATAGAACTACTGGAGCTATGCTTTCCGGAAAGATAGTTACGTTATTTGGTTCCGAAGGGCTTCCTGACGGAACAATCATATGTAGATTCAAAGGGTCGGCAGGGCAAAGTTTTGGTGCATTTCTCTCTCCGGGAATAGAACTGTATCTTGAGGGCGATTCAAACGATTATCTCGGAAAAGGCCTGTCAGGTGGAAGGATTATTGTCGTACCTCCCACCGGATCTACGTTTGAACCTGATAAAAATATCATTATCGGAAATACTGTTCTCTACGGCGCTACGCGGGGTGAAATCTACATTTCGGGCGTGGCTGGTGAACGATTCGGTGTTCGCAACAGCGGCGCGAATGCTGTCGTTGAAGGAGTAGGAAACCATTGCTGTGAATATATGACCGGGGGACGGGTGGTTGTACTTGGTACTACTGGAAGCAACTTTGCAGCCGGGATGAGCGGAGGAATAGCTTATGTTTATAATGAATGCGGTGATTTCGATTTTTACTGTAACATGGGAATGGTGGAATTATCTCTAGTTGAAGACTATGGTGATGTGAATGAACTTACTGAGCTTATCTCAAAGCATTATCAGTTTACCAGAAGCAAAAAAGCAAAGATGATTCTCGATGATCCTTACAAATATATCCCGATGTTTATTAAAGTTATACCATACGACTATAAGAAAGTTCTCCAGGAACAGAAACTTGAAGAACTTAAAAAGAAAATTGCAGATGTTGAACTTGATCTCGAGATAAGTGCAAGCTAAATAGCGAGGGGCTCATGGCTCAGAGGACAGGGCAAAGAGCATTGAAAGTAGTGAGAAGGGGCAAGCTGAACACGAAAACACGAAATGCGAAACACAAAACAAAAAACAAGAATAACGATTTATAAAAAGATAATATGGCTGATGTTAACGGATTTCTGAAAATAAAAAGGAAGGAAGCGGGAAACAGACCTCTTAATGAAAGGATCTGTGACCATAGTGAGGTTGAACAGGTTCTAAACAGTGAAGACAGGATGCTTCAGGCCTCCAGATGCATGGATTGCGGTATCCCGTTTTGCCACTGGAGTTGCCCAGTAGATAATTTGATTCCTGAATGGAATGACCTTTTATATAAGGGCGACTGGAAAGCTGCATACAGCAGACTGGCAGCAACCAATAATTTTCCTGAATTTACCGGGAGAATTTGTCCGGCCAGCTGCGAACATGCCTGTGTCCTTAATATAAATAAGGAACCTGTGACAATCAGGGAAAACGAAGTAGCGATTGTTGAAAAGGCCTTTTCCGAAGGTTATATTAAGCCGCAACCACCAAAGACAAGGACAGGGAAAAAAATTGCTGTAATCGGCAGCGGTCCTGCAGGAATGGCTGCCTCTGATCTCTTAAACAAGGCGGGGCACCTTGTGACACTATTTGAGAAAGATGAGAAAGCAGGCGGATTATTGCGGTATGGAATTCCCGATTTTAAGCTTAGCAAAGCTACAATAGATCGTCGGCTCAACTTGATGGTAAAGGAAGGTCTGATTATCAAAACCGGAATAAAAATTGGTGAGGACATTGCCGGAAAAGATCTTCTTCAGGAATTTGATGCAGTTTGCATTGCAATTGGTGCAACGCATCCGCGCGATCTGGTGGCAGAGGGAAGGAATCTTAACGGGATACATTTTGCTATGGAATTTCTGCCGTTTCAGAACCGTGTGAACTCAGGGAGTATGCCTGCCTCAGACAATCCTGTAAATGCCGACGGGAAAAAAGTACTTGTAATTGGAGGGGGCGATACAGGATCAGATTGTGTCGGAACAGCAATCCGGCAGAAAGCTGTCAGCGTTACACAGATTGAGATAATGCCTAAACCTCCGCTGAACAGGACAGAAAATAATCCCTGGCCATACTTTGGAAAAGTTCTTAAGACATCAACCTCGCATGAAGAGGGTTGTGAGAGATTCTGGAGTCTGGCTACTGTCAGATTCCTTGGGAATAACAATCAAGTGACCGGGGTTGAAGTTGAAGATGTAGCCTGGAACTTAAAAGAGGACAAATACACTATGGCTGCACTACCTGCCACAAAAAGAATTATACCAGCTGATCTTGTATTACTGGCAATGGGGTTTGTTCATCCGGTTATCGAGGGATTACTCTCCGAACTAGAAGTGGAGCTCGATCAGCGTAAGAATATTAAGGTCGATAAAAACCTGTCGACAAACAGGCAAAAAGTTTTTGCCGCCGGTGATTCGGTGAGTGGGGCAACACTTGTTGTAAACGCCATTGCTTCAGGCAGAAAAGTTGCAAAAGAAATTGACAGGTTCCTGCAAAAAGCATAAAAAAATACGGAAATTCAATAGAGACAAGTCTTTTTTCAGTAGAGACAGGTGTATTTTTAGTAGAGACAGGTCTGAGACCTGTCTCTACAACCATTCTTTAAAACATTCGATTAATCAGTTGGAAATTTTAAATTCAGATCAATACTAAAGACAGTTCCGTCGCTTTCATTGCTTACAAAACTGACTTTCCCCTTCAGGTAGTTTTCAGTCAATAACTTTATGCTATATGTCCCTATCCCTCTGCCATTGCCTTTAGTGCTGAATGATCTTTGAAACAATTGCATCTGGATATCGCGAGCAATAACCTGATTGTTTTTCACCCAAAATCTTATTTTTCCTTCATTATTATCAATGCCGACAGAAACTGCTTCACCATTTTGTGACGCCTCCAGTGCATTCTTCATAAGATTAATGATAACTCTCTGAAGAAATATTTTATCTGTCTCTAAATCAATTTTTACAGAATTTTCTGCCTTAATAATCCTTTTATTTTTCCCTTCTTCATGAAAACCCATCTTTCGTATTGCTGAATCAATGACTTCAAAAGAATTGGTCAATTCAATATTCACATTAAGTTCTCCTATCTCTGCAGCCCGAATTTGTCTGTGCAACAAGATCTCTTCAATTATATCCCTGCTGGCTTCTTCAGATAGATTAATAAGTTCTCGGTTTTCCTCAGGATTTGTGCCATCTTTTAAGATTGTCAATAAACCGTTAAGTCCTCCCACACTGTTTAATAAATCATGGAAAAATATTCTTTCAAGGGCTGCCCGCCTTTTTTCAGCGCTGATATCCTGCAAAATCAGAACATAAAACCGGGTTCCGGATAAAGTTACAGGAGTTGAAATAATGTTCAGGTCCCAACTCTTGAGTTTGCCATCAACTACCGTTGAAATCCGTGTCTCTCGTATCGATTTCGCACCGGTTCTCTGACTTTCCATAATCACATTTACTGCCCCGCAGTAGGCACACGAAACAGAGGTTCCGCATCCGGAAGATTCTTCAGATGAATGTATACAAGATACAACCTCTCCCGGCCTTTTGCCCAGAATTGTCTCTAATGTATTGATACCAAATAGCGTAAGGAAATTTTCATTTGCATACACGATTTGACGATTCTGGTCAATGACTGCCCCGATTCCGGTGATTGCGCCAAAGATTTCAGTAAAGAATTTTTCTGAACCGACCAGTTCATACTCCTTTAAGATTTTATCGGCAGGTGTTCTTTTTGCAGAAGCAAAATGTGTTCCTTCATCCATAATCTTCTGGTTTATATCCAACTTCCCGGCTGCAAATATACATTTCTTACCAGTTAAAATATTCAGAATTATCATTATGATCAATTTAATTGGCCTATAATGATCCCGACACTTTCTAATTGTATCTTAATATATACATATAATTCTTTGTGTTTCAATATATTTCTACCAGTAACTACTTATCGCATTCTATTTCATAGGCTACCAGAGATACACAACCTTAAAAATAGTTCATGTATGTCTAATTAGAGCTGCTGAATTGATGAAGTAAATTCTGGAGATCGTTCAGATATGAGGATGGAACATTTTCTCCCCTTGCAAGATTTATAGTCATTTTAATGACATTAGTGGCATTTCGTTTATCGTCCTGAACAGCATATGCAATAGCCAGACTTCTTCCGGCAGATATAAGCGTTACCGAATGACTTGAAGTATGTATGAATGCCCTTTCGCATAATTCCTTGCCTTCTTCAATATTTCTTAGTTTAGGATCATTACATGTAACTAGAAGGGTTCCTAATCTTTCAAGAAGAAAAGGTTCATTTGGATGCAATTCCAAAGCCTTTCTGAAAACAGCAATGGCTTTATCCCATATTTTTTGCCTGACAAGTAAATTGCCCAACATTCTCACGGTGTTCAAATCTCCGGGATCACCGCTGAATGATTTGTTATACATCATTAAGGCATCCTGCCATTTACCATCTTGCTCATAAAGCATGCCTGATAATTGTTCACCCTTTGTATTTGACGGTGAAATTCGCATCAGTTTACTTAACCAACTAACAGCTTTTTCTCTCTCTCCAATATTTAGAAGAAGGGTCACCTCATCAACGAGAACATCAGGGTTTGTTTTATTCTTGTCCAGTTTTTCATTTATCAGATCAAGAGCCTGTTTCTTATTTCCCTCCTTTGCCTGACAGATAACGATGCATGAGTATAGAATGTTATCATCGGGTTTAAGCTTCATTGCCTGAGAATAATAGTTCATCGCCTGTGTATAAAATGCCTTGTTATACAGGAGATCTGCAATATATTTGAGCTCAACATAGTCATTCTGAAAGTACTTTATATGCTGGTCAAGGTATGGCAGTGCTTTCTTGCCTTCGTCTCTGATAAGATACAACCCTATTGCCTTGGAAATTAAATAATTGTTTTCAGGAATATATTTTAATGAATGGGTGACAAGTTCCATGGCATATTCCGGAAAAACATTTTTTTCTGCCTCATCGATCCTCTTGAGCAGGTATAGTTCGGATCGTGATATGAGTGATAGCCTGTCCATCAATGTATCAACAGGAGAAGGATTTATTGTCAAATCTTTTGCTCTGACAACGTAACGATTGCTTAGTGACTGATCACCTTTAAGGTTATAAACATTGCCAAGAAGTCTGTAGGCCGGTCCAAATGCCTTTTGAGAATCAATGATTTCCGTAAGAGTTTTTTCTGCCATATCCACATGATTGGTTGACATATATATTCGTGCAAGTTCATACATGCTGTAGGTAACGAGAGGGAAATAGTCGTACCGGACAGGAGTTTTCAAAATAGCATTCCTATCGAGCCGTCTTATAATGTTTTTAAATGCTATCTCAGCACTATCGTTTATTCCCATTTTCTGATAGCATTCACCCTCATAATACCATGCAAGGTATATTGCAGGATTTATTCTTGTTACCTCCTTAAAATTCACCAGTGCAGTCTTTGGATCTCCCAACTCCCTATTTAAACAGCCAAGGTAATAGCTCCATTTCCATTTCTCTATATCTCTTTTAATTGCAAGTTGATAGCAAATTGCCGCCTTATCATAATATGTACTCGAATGATATACCATTCCCAGCGTTCCGATATTATCAGCACTTGGATTATGCCGTGCGTGCTTATTAGCATCTGTTAATTGTTGTTTAAGCGGGGCCGACAAAGATCGCAGTTCAGGAAGAGGCGGAATTTTTTTCCCGTATGCATATCCTACAATTACCTTAACCGATACAAAAGCAATAACCAGAATAATAACACCTGAAGCGATATAAATGACAGCAGACCTGCCTTTGATTATATTTTTATATTTTCCCATTAATGTTTGTCAATTTATGCCTAAAGATAATTGTATTTGGTAAAGTTATTCTTGCTGTCTTCCCATATGCTCAATTACATAACGAGGTAACAATTCTTACTTTCTGCAAATAACAAGTTTAAGCTTTACAGGCGCTGCACCCTCTATAAATTTAACAGGTTCCTCAATATCTTTACACTCTACTTCTCCAAATTCTGAAAACTCATCCAAAACTGAAATAGAGTCATAAAAATAGACACTCAGTCCTTTTGCTATCTCATACCTGTCCTTACTTAGATATCTGCCTGTTCCGAATAAGCTGTTTTCCTTTGAAGCGACAGTACACAACATTAATCCATTTTTAATTAATTGATTGTAACAGGAAGTCAGAAATTTTTTCCGTTCCGGCTTGTTTAAGAGATGTATCATTGCGTAACAATAAACCCCTTCATATTCTTCATTGTCAAAAGGCATTGATGTTACCGACCCATGATGTATTGCGCATTCAATACCGCTGAGTCTGGCTAAGTTAATGGCTGATCCCGAAATTTCTATTCCTGATACTCTGAAACCATTATCAATAAATAATCTGGCATTCCTGCCATATCCGAATCCGGGTATAAGTATTCGATTGATCTTTTCAGATTTGAATAATTGAAGGGCAAATATTGCAGAATCTGCCGGTTCAGATTTCCACATTGCCCCCTCATTTCTAAACCGTGATTCCCAATATTCGATCATTCCTGATGAAGTAATTAGATGAAATTTACATTAATCACGTGCCTTATACTATCAATTACCTGGTTATCAACATACTTATGCAGAGCGATCCAGGCTGAAGCCGATATAAGAGATATCAGGATCAATGGAGTAATAGTGAAAAAAAGAAGCCCGGCACTATCGATAGCCATTTTTCCGAAGGATTTCTTTTTAAGAATAATCCATAAGAGGAATGGAAATGTCCAGGGGAAGAATGCGACAAATCCTTTTGTCAAAAAGCCCAATGACAACATAAATACCGACAGAACAATAAAGATATACTTTTTGCTATCCTGATTTCTCATAAATACTTCTTACTTCAGCCAACTCAAATAATATTTTATGACTTACATCTGAGTCAGTGCTTTGTATAATTAAGTTAAATCTCAATGTTTTTAACCAGTCGGATATCAGATGATGAAGATCCTATCATTACTTGTATTTTTCCGCTTTCCAGACGCCAATCATGAATCTTAGCATCCCAATATCTCAACTGGCTTACAGGTAGAGATATTGTTACTTTTTTTGATTCTCCGGGATTGAGCGATACACGGGTGAACCCTTTGAGTTCTTTCTCGGGCCATTCAACCTGTGAATTCAAACGATGGACGTATAGCTGAACCACTTCATCGCCATTCATTTTACCAGTGTTCTTCAACTCTAGAGTAACCTGAATAGTCTCATTACTTCTATATTTAAGTTTATCAGTTTTAATTCCGCTATATGAGAATCCTGTGTACGAAAGCCCAAATCCAAAAGGGAACAGAGGTTTTATATTTTTTGTATCGAACCAGCGATATCCAACAAGAGATTCTTCCTTATAGTATGCATTATTGTCACCCGGAAATGTTCCCAGGGAAAAAGCAGGAGAATCACTCAGAGAGGCCGGGAAGGTGAACGGCAATTTGCCGGAAGGATTTACGTTACCCAGGATAACATCCGCCAGTGCATTACCTCCTTCCGATCCATTGAACCACGATATCAGCAAAGCAGGAGAAGAATTCTCAGCATTATTCAGATCGAGAGGAGCTGCGGCAACCAGAACGACAATTGTTTTTGGGTTTACGGCTGTCACAGCACTTATCAGGTTATCCTGTCCATAAGGTAGTTTAAGATCAGGCCGGTCTGAGCTTTCAGATTCAAATTCCCTGTTGGTTCCTGCAAAAATGATAGTAATGTCAGAGTTCTTAGCCAGTTGTACTGCTTCTTTAAGCAGAACAGAGTCAACAGCATTATTTGGTAGCCTTCTTCCTCCTGACTGGTGATTCTGAATGAAGGATGATTTATAACCCTGTGCAAATTTTATGGATATTTTGTTGCCAATTTTTCTTTGTAATCCTTCCAGAGGAGTAACCTCATACCGGGTTTTTACACCTGCACCAAAACCTCCTGATGCAAATTTACGTGTTGCATTTTCACCAATTACTGCTATACTTCTTACTTTATTAAGATCAACTGGTAATATATGACTGGCGTTCTTCAGAAGTACAATTGAGTGAGAGGCTACCTGGTAAGCTATTTTTCCATGTTCAGGAGTTGATACAACAGCTCCTGTTTTCGTTTCACTGACCGGTTCGACTGCAAATCTGACCCTGAGAATTCGTCTGACCTTTTCATTAATGACTTCAATTGGAACATGGCCAGCTTTTACTGAGTCGATCAATGCCTGTCCGAAGAACGCGCTTCCTGATGTGCCCATTTCAACGTCAAGTCCTCCAATTGCAGCCTTTACCGTGCTGTGTGTTCCTCCCCAATCCGATACAACCAGACCATTGAAACCCCACTCCTTTTTAAGGATCCGGTTCAGAAGATCTCCGTCTTCCGAACACCAGGAACCTGCAATTTTGTTATAGGCAGCCATAACAGCGAACACGTTAGCTTCTTTAACAGCTGCTTCAAAGGGAGGCAGATAGATTTCCCTCATTGTGCGTTCATCAACTATGACATTAACCCTGCCCCTGTTTGTTTCCTGATTATTAAGAGCAAAGTGTTTTACACATGCACCAACTCCGCGATCCTGAACACCTTTAATATATCCCACCGTAAGTCTGGCATTCAGGAACGGATCTTCGCTCAGATATTCAAAAGTTCTTCCGCCTGTGGGAACACGGGTTATATTTACAGCAGGTCCAAGTAAAACATCCTTACCCCTGATTTTTGCTTCCTCTCCAAGAGCATTACCAAGCAGATATGCCAGGTCGGGACTCCAGGTTGCTGCAAGCGCTGATCCGGTCGGAAAAAAAGTTGCAGAGTCAGTCGTCAGTCTCAAGGAATTCCATGAATTCTTTTCAAGCTCTTCGCGTATACCGAAAGGTCCGTCGGTATACTTCATTTCAGGAATACCCAATCGGCTGATTCCGGCTGAAGAGAACATTCCATTTCCATGCAGCATGGCTATTTTCTCCTCGAGAGACATACCAGAAATAATAATGTCAATTTTTGAATCAGAGAGAGTCAGGTCTATCTTAGTTCCCTGTGACAATAATTTGATACTGACAGAAGGGGACAGAAAAATTGCTGAGAATAATGCAACAAGAAATGTTTTTCTGCCTGCAGAGTATTTCTTTAGAAAAATTATTGGTGACATAAAGCAGTATTTTAATTGAACATTTTAAGATCTAACCGATCGATAACCATTATTGATGGTATAATGTCTGAATTGAAGCTCTTCGCAGCAAGCTACGAAGAACCGAGTTTACGAGCTCGGCGAAGCCAATGCGCTCGCGGGGATTCAATATTTTCCGGCTGGCAGAACAAATTTTCTACCGTCAGACTAATGCACAAACTTATAAATATAATTTTCAGAAGATTGGTATTCGACATATTGACCCTTGTTTAGATATCTGCAACCAGTTTTCTGTTTTTTGTCCTAATCATATTATCTAATTCAAAGGCAAAATGAAATGAAATACACTTCCTTTGTTTTCCTCGCTGACAACCCATATTTTTCCTCCATGTTTCTCGACAAATTCCTTGCATAAAAAAAGGCCAAGGCCAGTTCCCTTTTCATTTTCAGTACCCCGTGTTGAGAGATTAGCATCAATTCTGAAAAGTTTTGCCATAGTCACCTTTGGCATTCCTATTCCATTATCTGAGACTGTCACCTCTACATGCCCGGGGTAAACTATTGCATCTACTTCCACTTTTCCATCCCTATGAGTAAACTTTACTGCGTTTGTGATGAGATTCCTTAAAATAGTCCTTAACATATTTTTATCAGCTACAACAGTTATTAAATCATTAACATTATTCCTGAGTTCGATATTTTTGCCAATAGCCATATCATCCAGCATCACAAATTCATCTTTTACAAGTTCTTTCAGAATTACCTGAACTGGTGTGAATGTCAGTTTTCCGCGCTGTGAGTTTGCCCATTCAAGCAGGTTATCAAGTAATCTCAAGGTCTGAATTGCAGATGTATTTATCATTTCAGTATACTCATAAAATGTTGCAGGGTCATTTAATCGTATAGATTCCTTCATCATATCACTGAAGCCGATAATAGTATTGAACGGATTTTTAAGATCATGTGCAATTATTGAAAAGAATTTATCCTTGGATGCATTAAGTTCATTTAATTCAGATGTCTTTATTGCTACTGATTTTTCAAGAATTATCTTTTGTTCTTTCAAACGCCTGAGTCGCAATCTGAACGCATAAATGATTAAAATAACAATAACAGAGAGACCGATAATTCTGAACCACCATGTCTTCCAGAACGGCGGTAAAATAACTATTTTCAGAGAGGTGCCCGTGTCATTCCAGATTCCGTCATTATTTGTTGCTCTGACTCTGAAGGTATAATTACCCGGATCAAGATTTGTATAGGTAACGTAACGTCTTGACGCATCGGTATAATTCCAGGCTTTTTCAAAGTTTTCCATCTTATAGGAATATTGACATTTTTTAGGATGGTTATAATTAATTGCCGTGAATGAGAACGAAAATACCGACTGATCCCAATTCAGCTTAATTTCTTTTGCTTCACTGATATGCGTCTGAAACTGGGCTCCGGGAATTGCGTACATAACGGGTTTGCCGAATATCTGGAAATCGGTAATATATACCGGTGGAATGAAATTATTGTCTTTAAGGCTGTCGGGGTTAAAGGAGTTGAAACCACTGTATCCGCCAAAATACAACTCTCCTCCCCGCGTTTTGAGAAAAGATTGCTGATAAAACTGGTCACCTTGCAAGCCATCTTCTTTTGAATAATTCCTGACACTCAGAATATCGCGATTCAGCCTTGTAAGTCCAAAATTACTGGAAATCCAGATATCACCTTTTTTATCCTGTGTAATCGCCTGTATCCTGTTACTTGGCAAAATATTAGTTATATCATATGTTTTAAGTATAGTTCCATCCTGGTTACACATAAATAACCCTTTAGTATTGCTGCCAACCCAGATATATCCTGATTTATCTTCATAGAAAGACCCGATATCATTGTCGGGAAAATGAAGAACTTTAAAAGTATTAGTCAGATTATCAAAGAGATCCAATCCATTCTGAGTACAAATCCACATTTTTTTCTCAAGATCCTCGAAAAAGAACCAACTGTTATTTCCGCTTATAGAACCGGGTTTATTCGCATCAGGTCTGAAGCGCCGGGTTACTCCCTTCCCTATTTCAAAAAGATCAATGCCTACGTTATAAATGCTTATCCACAGGGTATTGTTATGGTCAATAAACAGGTTCCAGATTGTTTTATTAGATATGCTCGAGCCATCTTTATTATCAGGCATGTAATGAAAAAACCTGCCAGTTTTCCGGTCATAGCGGTTTAACCCTGCATCCCAGGTTCCGATCCACATATCATGATCCTTATCTTCAGCTATGCCACGAATTACGTTCCCGCTGATACTGTAGGGATTTGAAGGATCGTGTTTAAATACCTCAAAATTACCTGTTTTAGGATTCAGTATATTCAAACCGCCACCGTCGGTCCCTATCCATATAAAACCTTGATAATCTTCATAAAAATTGGCTGCAAAATTATAAGACAGGGATTTTGGATTATTGCTGTTATGAGTAAATAATTTAAACCTTTCCTTTTCAGGATTATAATAGTTTATACCTCCTCCTGAGGTGCCAACCCACAAAACACCTTTACTGTCCTTATAAAAGCACCATATACCGTTGCTGTTAAGTCCGTCATCATTGGTATCATCGTACTTTATGTAATCAAAGGTCGAGGATAACTTGTCAAAACGGTTTATTCCACCCTGATCAACAGCAAGCAACAGGTAGCGATCGTCTTCAGGAATAATATCAAGGATGAACTCAAGGTTAGTTCCTTTTCGATTGCCTGTTATTCCAAAATGTTGAAATTTATTAATCTCAGGATCATATGAAAAAAATCCGATACCATCTGTAGCGATCCATATCTTATCGTGTTTATCGATATAAAGACTTTTATAGCTATAGTTTCCGAATCCCAATGAAGTATCCTGAATTTTGGTAAGTAGTTTTGTTTTAGGATCAAACCGGGTTATACCCGGGCTTAATGAACCTATCCATATATCTCCTTTTGAGTCAACAGCGGCCATACGGGAAGGCCGTACCGACAGGCCATGTCTCTGTGTTTCAAATGAAAATCTCGTAAAATTTTGTTTATCCGGGTTCCACTTGTTTAAACAACTCCCATCGGTTACAATCCAGAGATTTCCGTCTTTGTCTTCAACAATACCTGTTATACAATTACTGTTTAAACTGTTATTGTCCGAGCTGCTTTTTTTGAATACTTTGAAATTATCCTGAGAGGGACTGTACAAGTTCAGACCATCGTAAGTGCCGATCCAAAGTTTTTTTCCCTTGTCTTCATACATACAGGTCAGGATATCGCTGCTTATCGATCCTGGCATTTTATCACTATGCCTGTATTTCTTTACCTGGTAACTGTCAAATTTATCGAGACCCACATCGGTTCCGATCCACAGATAATCCTTGCTGTCTTTATAGATGCATCTTATACGGTTGCTCGACAGACCATCATCTACGGTAAGGTGATCAAATCTGGAATATTTTTTCTGAGAATATGCACATGATATCCCCCCGAAAAAGCAAACTAACAGAATCACAATGAACCTGCTTAAGAAATGAATTCCCCTTATTTTAACAATATTGAACACAACCAGGTCCCGGTAAAGTATTTCTATTAAAAATGTAGCAAAAACTTAAGAACTTTAAAGATATATTATTTTTTGCTTATACCTTCTCCTAATGAAAGTAAAAGAGAATCTTAGGAAGCCCTGAGAAATTAATTAACGGAAAATACCTATGGAGGATCTCATCCTTGTCAGGACAAGCGTTACGAAGCGACAAATTTGAAAGTACTTCCTTTGCCGTATTCACTCTCAACCCATATTCTTCCACCATGTTTCTCCTCAAATTCCTAGCACAGGAAAAGATTAAAAGGAATCTCCTCCTTCCGTTAAAATTTCTGATCTCAGAAGATTTTAAATCGAATGATGCCTTACAACCTCCTCTCTGAAGCAGCAACAGAGGAATTATTATTAAGTGGAAGAATAAATTTGAACGTACTCCCATTGCCAGGTATACTCTCAGCCCATATCTTTCCGCCATGTTTTTCCACAAATTCTTTACAAAGGACTAAGCCAAGGCCTGTCCCTTTTTCATTTTCAGTCCCGCGTGTTGACAGGTTTACATCCAATCTGAAAAGCATTGCCATGGTTTCTTCAGTCATGCCAATTCCGCTGTCGCACACCGAAATTTCGACATTATTATCGGTGACTGATGCGCCTGCATTCACATTTCCATTTTTATTGGTAAACTTTATGGCGTTTGATATCAGATTTCGCAAAATTGTCTTGATCATATTTTTATCAGCCATAATCGTTAAATTATCCGGAAATGAGCTTTTAAGGGTTATGCTCTTCCTGAAAGCTATTTCATTCAATACTAATATCTCTTCACTAAAAAGTTGACTCAGGTTAACCGGTACAGGGTTAAAAGGCATTTTACCGCGTTGTGAATTTGCCCACTCAAGGAGGTTTTCAAGTAATCTGTATGTCTGAACAGCGGAAGAATTTATCAAACCAGTATAATTCTCCATTTTTGCAGTATCCCCTGATTTTATTTCATCCTGTAATATCTCGCTAAAACCAATTATGGCGTTAAAAGGGTTTTTCAGATCATGTGCAATAATTGAAAAGAACTTATCTTTTGAAGCATTGAGATACTCGATATGGTGCTGGCGTTCTTCAAGTGCTGCATTTTTGTTCTGCAATTCAATAGTTTTCAATGCTACTGATTTTTCGAGCAGGATCTTCTGATTGTTTAATTGTCTTACACGTAAAAGGAAAAAGGAAGTAAATATTAAGATAATTAACGAGGCTAAAACCATTCTGAACCACCATGTTTTCCACCAGGGAGGTAAAATGATTATCCGGAGTGAAACACCCTTTTCATTCCATATTTCATCATTATTGGATGCTTTCACCCTGAATGTATATTCACCGGGGTTCAGATTGGTGTAGGTTACATATCTCCTGGATGCATCAGTATAATTCCAATCCTTTTCAAAAGCTTCCATCTTATATGCATACTGGTTTTTTTTCGGGTGGGTATAGTTAATTCCCACAAATGAAAAGGAAAAGACTGTTTGTTTCCAGTTGAGAGTAATTTCTTTTGCCTCGCTAATTTGGGTTTGAAACTGTGCTCCTGGTATACCATAGACCACCGGTTTATTGAAAATCTGAAGATCAGTGATGTAAACAGGAGGTATGAAATTGTTATCTTTCAGACTGTCGGGATAAAATGAATTAAAGCCATTGTATCCGCCGAAGTACAATTCTCCTTTACTGGTTTTAAGAAATGATTGCTGGTAAAACTGGTCGCCCTGCAATCCATCCTCTTTTGAATAATTCCTGAATTTCTGAGTTATAAAATCCAGCCTGCTAATACCGGAGTTAGTTGAAATCCAGATATCGCCTTTACTATCCTGGGTAATTGCATGAATTCTATTGCTGAGCAGAGAATTGCTCATATCATACGTTTTAATGATGGTTCCATCGTTGTTGCAAAGGAATAGGCCCCTGGTATTTGTTCCTACCCATAAATGCCCTGCCTTATCTCTATAAAACGCCCCGACATCATCATCCGGAAAATGGTAAGCTTTGAACGAATTTTTTAACCTGTCAAAAAGGCTCAACCCGTTTTGCGTACATATCCACATATTCTTTTCAGAATCTTCGAAATAGAACCAGCAGTTTATTCCACTAATTGAACCCGGCTGATCAGCATTGGGTCTGAACCGCTGTACAACACCTTTATTTATGTCAAACAAGTCGATGCCCTGGTTATAGATACTTAACCATAAAATATTATTATGATCAATTTTGAGGTTATAAATTGTTAATCCTGAAATACTTGAAGGATCTTTGCTATCGGGCATATAATGGATAAACCTCCCTGTCTTTCTATCATACCTGTTAAGTCCAGCGTTCCATGTTCCGATCCACATATCATGATTTTTATCTTCAGCAATACCTCGAATTACATTCCCGCTTAAGCTATAAGGATCACTGGGATCGTGCTTAAATATCTTGAATTTACCTGAAACAGGGTCGTAAATATTAACTCCTCCTCCGTCGGTACCAATCCATATTAACCCCTGGTGATCCTCGAAAAAACATCCTGTAAAGCTGTAAGACATTGATTCGGGGTTATTATTATTATGCATGAAGAGCTTGAATCTCTCCTTTTTGGGATTATAATAATTAATCCCTCCGCCTGAGGTGCCTACCCATAAAATCCCGTCATTGTCTTTATATAAACACCAGATCCCGTTATTATTGAGTCCTTCATCATTAGCCTGATCGTAAACTATATATTGAAATGTTTCAGACAATTTGTCAAAGCGATTAATCCCACCCTGATCTACTGCGAGCAATAAATAACGATCATCTTCCGGAAGGATATCAAGGATAAGATTCTCATTTGTCCCTTTTCCATCGCCCTTTGACCCGAAATGTTTAAATTTATTGGCCACCGGGTCATATGAAAAGAATCCACTCCCATCAGTTGCTATCCAGATCTTATCATTTTTGTCGATGTAGATGTTCTTATAGCTGAAATTTCCAAAATCAATAGAAGAGTCGGAAAAATCCGTAAATATTCCTGATTCAGGATCAAAACGGCGGACTCCAGGACTCAAGGAAGTTACCCAGAGATATCCTTTTGAGTCAATTGCCACCATTCTGGAAGGTCGAACTGACAGATTATGCTTAATATTTTCATATGGATATTTAGTAAATTTATGATTCTGAGGATCCCATTTGTTGAGACAATTCCCGTCGGTCACGACCCAAAGGTTCTCATTTTTATCTTCTATGATTCCAGTTATGCAATTGCTGTTTAAACTGTTTTTATCAGCCAGATTATATTTAAATACTATGAAATTATCTTTGGAAGGGTTATATAAATTCAATCCGTCATAAGTGCCAAACCACAGATTTTTATCGTGATCCTCATAAATACATGTTAACAGATCACTGCTGATGGACCCGGGCTTTTTTTCACTGCTCCGGTATTTTTTTACCTGGTAACTGTCATATCTATCAAGACCTACATCAGTAGCCAGCCAGAGATAATCTTTGCCGTCCTTATGTATACATCTTATGCGGTTACTCGATAATCCATCATCTACAGTTAGGTGACTGAATCTTGAATAATCAGGCTGAGCATTCAAAGAAACAGGCCACGCAATACCTAATAATGAAATCATCAAATATTTCCAGTATGAATGAGTTCCGATTTTAAGACTATTTAAGAAAACCACAGTTTGTAATTGAATTTAGTATAGAACCGAACTTCGAAACTTCAGCGTCTTAAAGATAAAAAAATTAACCAATAATACGTATTTCAACAATACCATGGATTGAAATAAAATCAAATGGAAGAGGCAAATTCTATAAATTTTATTTTTCTCCGGCTATTCTAGTTCAAACACCACAAATATTCCTTGTTCCATAATCTCAAAAGTCACTACATTTAACCCTGAATCATATTTAGATTTTAGACAGCAAAACTAAGAGCTGATTTTAATATGAAAAAAGTTATTTTCTATATACTAGCCTTTCTGCTTAACATTATAATTTATCAGAAATTGCAATGTCAGATTGTTGATTCATCATCGTTTAGTTTAGTTTCACGGCAGAGCTTTTATTCAATTGAGAAAAATAGTGAGTTCCTTCTTCACATACCTTCTGCTTTATTGAAAAATCATATGTCAGTAAAGCTCAATATCGGAGAAGAAACTGTCGTTTTATGGGATGGTATACCTGGCAGGAATATACTCAGGTTGCCATTTTCTCTAAATCTGGCGCCTGCTGTTTATAAGGTAGAAGCAAATGTAAATATGTCATCCTCTCCAGGAGGGAAGTACATTGCGAAAACCAATCTGATTATTCTTCCGTATAAATCGAATGAGGTAAAAACCGACAGATTAACAGGTGGACTGATAGTTAACAAGTTACCGTTTTTCCCGTTTGGTTTCTATTGTTACTCTCCTGTTTCTCTTGCGCTTCCGGAAGAGGAGGTTGTAAAAGGATTTAATATGATATCACCCTATCAGAAGATCTTGCCGGAAACGCTTAATGAAAGAAAGGCTTACATGGATCGTTGTGCTGAACTTGGCATGAAAGTTCATTATAACCTACTCTCGGTATCAGGTGGCGGTGGTGTTGGTTCTAAGATCGAAGGTCTGAGCGACGTCGAAAAAAGAGAACGGCTCATATCAGAAATTAAAACATTCAGGGATCATCCTGCTTTATTGGGATGGTATATATCGGATGAGCCAAACGGAAAAAGCATAACTCCTGAACAGCTTGAAGATATTTACAGGACAGTTAAGGAAAACGATCCGTGGCATCCGGTTTCGATAGTTTTTATGGCACCTTTTCTCACTTCAAAGAATTATTCAGATGCCCTGGATATTGTTATGGCGGACCCCTACCCTGTACCTGATCTACCTGTGACTAAACCAGGAGATGTTGCCGGTCAGCTAAAGACTGAATTTAAGGGAAAGAGACCTTTCTGGATAGTACCACAGGCATTTGGCGGAGGTGAATTGTGGAGTCGTGAGCCAACTATCCAGGAAATCAGATCTATGACCTGGCAATCGATAATAAATGGTGCAACCGGTATTCAATACTTTGTACGGCAGGGACTTAACTATTTTCCAAAATCGGTTGCAACATGGGGTGAATGCGGAAGAATTGCTGTTGAAGTTGCAGAATTGACTCCATGGCTGCTTTCTGATGAGGAACCATTGCCTGTGGAGTCGAACTCTAAAAATGTTTTAGTTACATCGAGAGTTCATAATGGTCAACTCATCATTATGGCAGTTAACAGGATAAATGAACCCGTCAGTACATCATTCAGGGTGACAGGAATTAATAATGGAAAGGTGAGAGTGTTATTTGAAAACCGCTTGGTTCCGGTTAAAGGCGGAATAATTTCTGATCAGCTTGCTCCTTTCGGATCGCAGGTTTATCTCGTCAGTATTAAACCGGAAAAAAGGGCTGCAGAAACTACAAACACGAACCTTATCAGGGACGCCGGTTTTGAAGATCTCTCTTCCCCGGGACTTCCTTCAGCTTGTTATGTACGTCCGGGCGGTGACAGGGGAGCAACATATTTTCTTGACACCCGAGATTTTTTTGAAGGCAATCATTCTCTAAGGCTGATTACGCCGGTTGAAAATAAAAGTCTGGCTATCAGGTTTTTCCCGTTCCCGGTCAAAGCCGGTGCGAGCTATACAGTTTCGATTTGGGCGAAATCTGACCCGGAACAAAGATTTTTTCCTGTAACGAAACCCGAAAATACTCGTCTTTATAGAAAAACGGAGATGCCTCAATATATAGAAGTATCCCTTGGAGAATTCAGCCGGGCGAGATTTGTTCCTGACAACCGATGGAGAGAGTATGTAACATTTGCCACAATACCTGAAGATACTCTTGCAGGGTTTAAGATTAATCTCATACTGAAAATGCCCGGACAGGGTGTTGCGTGGTTAGACCTGGTAAAAGTGACTGAGGATAAATGATTCAAAAGAATACAGACAGGTCTGTAGAGACAGGTCTCAGACCTGTTTCTACAAAATATATCTCAATTGAAATTATTATGTTAATGTCATGTTAATCGCATTCTCCGTTAATAAATAACCAATATTTAAATCTAGTTTTAATATCTGAATACTAACCGAATAAACCTCCCCATGTTAAAAAATCTGATTAAAACGGCTGTCAGACATATTCTGAAACACTTTGGATATAGTGTACTGAATATTCTTGGTCTTACCTTAGGTATTACAAGTGCTATTTTTCTAATAATTTACGTATCGGATGAAGTGAGCTATGACCGGTATCATGAGAAAGCTGATCGAATATACAGGGTTTCGACTACTATAAAAGAACCTGACGATCAGTTCACATGGATCTTTGCACAAATTCCATTCGGACCCCAGGTAGCGCATGATTATCCTGAAGTTCAGTCATTCGTGAGGTTTATTAATATGCCGCGGGCCCTCTATAAGTATGAAGACAAGCAATTCAATGAGGAGAATTTTTACTATGTAGACTCAACCCTGTTTGATATATTCTCCTATAAGGTATTAAAGGGCGAGGTTAAATCGGCTCTATTGGGGCCGAAAAAGATTATTCTTACCGAAAAGATTGCTAATAAGTACTTTGGCAAGACGGATCCTATTGGAAAGACTCTTACAACGGGAACCGATACGTACGAAGTTACCGGAGTAATCAAGGATGTTCCAACTAACTCGCATTTTCGTTTTGACGCTATCGCTGCCAGAAACAACCTGCCCAAACAGCTTGGAAGCTGGGGTAATTTTGGGGTATTCACCTATCTTCTGTTCCCAAAAAACTTTGATGTAAAACCTTTTGAGACAAAGATGCAGGGAATGTATGATGCTTATATGAAAACAATATTCAGACCTCTGAATATTTCCATTACCTACCATCTTGAATCGCTGACAAGGATCCATCTTTTTTCTACAAACGCACAGGAACCAGAACCTACAGGCAGTTATACTTATGTCTATATCTTTGCAATTGTTGCAATATTCCTGGTTCTCATAGCATCGATGAATTACATGAATCTGGCCACTGCCCGTTCAGCCAGGCGGGCTCGAGAAGTGGGTCTAAGAAAAGTTGTCGGTTCCCGATGAGGTCCATTGGTTTTGCAGTTTTTATCCGAATCAATGGTCTTTACTCTTATTTCACTTATTATAAGCATTATTTTAATACTTATACTCTTGCCAAAGTTTAATCTTCTTGCTGGTAAGTCATTTAATTTCCATGTAATTTATAGTCCTGCAGTATTGCTTAGCTTACTCGCTGTAATATTGATTGTAGGTATTCTCGGCGGAACATATCCTGCTTTTTTTCTTTCACGATTCAGTCCGGTTACAGTTCTCAAAGGGGAAATAACCCAGGGATCGGCCGGCAGTTTGTTTCGCAAAATACTTGTAGTAATACAATTTACAGTTTCTGTAATTATGATTATCTGCACCATGGTTGTATTCAGGCAGTTAAAATACCTGAAGTCTACGGATCAGGGATTTGATCAGAAGAATGTCATCAGCCTGGAGCTTAACGGACCAATGATCAGGAAGTATCCTGTTCTTAAACAGGTTCTTCATGAAAACCAGAATATTAAATATGTAACATCTACTAATACTTCAGTCGGCGAAGGTTCAGGAAAAGTTATTTTTAGTGTGGAAACCGATCAGGGAATGTCAAACAGGGGTGTAAACTTTGCAGTAGTAGACTATGACTTTATAGATGCTTTGGGAATAAAAATCCTCAAAGGACGTAATTTCCAGCTGGATATGCCATCTGATACACTTACAGGAGTTGTAGTTAATGAAACATTTGTAAAAAGAATGGGTTGGTCTGAACCTATTGGTAAAAAGGTCGAAATATATGGTGGAAATTTCATTAAAGCCAGGGTAATTGGTGTAATGCACGACTACCATCAGACCGGCATGTATAACGGTATTGAATCCCTGTTGCTGATATACAGACCTATAAACAATGTTGTTTACCTTAAACTGAGCGGCACTGATACTCAGCAGACCCTGGGTTTTATAGAAAAAAAATGGAAAGAAATATTTCCCGATCAGCCATTTGTCTATACCTATCTGTCAGACCGGTTTAACCACCAGTTTGAGGCTGATGAAAAACGTGGTTTGATATTTACCATGTTTACGATACTTGCGATTCTCATTGCCTGCCTGGGACTATTTGGGTTAGCCTCCTACATGGTAGAACAACGAACAAAAGAAATTGGGATCAGGAAGGTATTCGGAGCAAATGAAAACACCATACTCGCATTGATTTCAAAAGATTTTCTGATACTTGTTGCAATAGGAATAGTTATTGCAGTACCTGTTGCATATTATTTTATGAGTAACTGGCTCGAAAAGTATGTCTACCGCACGAATATCGGCATACCATTATTATTGACAGCCGCATTACTAACAATCTTTATAACTTTTGTAACAGTAAGTTATAAAGCTTACCAGGCTGCAATTATGAATCCTGCAAAGGCTTTAAAGGCGGAATAGATGCCTCTCTCCTAACCCGGTTGCTTTTAACCCATCCCTAACCCTCCCCTTAAACAAATAAGGGGAGGGTACAAATCATTGTGATTAAACGTATTGCACCCCTTCCCTTATTGATTAAGAGGGCCGAGCGTGAAAAAATTGCCTGGTAGGCAATTTTAGCAAAGGAGCCTGCCTGCGGGAAGGGGTTGGGGGAAGGGTTTATAAAGATTGGTTAAGGTAAGACCATAGATGAGATATGTCCTCCATGGGAAAATCAGAAAGACTAGAATACCGAAAGACAGTATCTTTTCATATTTTTACAATAGAATCTTTCCAGTCTGTTGTTTTAACTTTATTAACATGAAAAAATACTTCTCTCTCATCGTACTCCTTTCTCTGATATTATTATCAGGATGCGGTAAGCAGAATATAAATACAAATTATAAAAGCAATCCCGCACCATTATCTCAAAATGCTTATATAAAACTACCACTCGGAACAGTAAAGCCAGCCGGATGGTTAAAGTCACAGTTAGAAAATCAGGCAGCAGGTCTTACAGGAAATCTTGATGATTTCTGGCCCGACCTGGTCAATTCTGCATGGCACGGTGGAAACGGGGAAGCCTGGGAAAGAGGTCCCTATTATCTCGATGGACTGGTTCCTCTGGCTTATCTTCTCAATGATGAAAAGCTCATAACCAAAGTCAAAACCTGGATTGAACCTATACTTGCAAGCAGCAGTGATACAGGCTGGTACGGACCGTCCAAAAACAAGGACCGATGGCCGCTTGCTGTAGCAAATAAAGTGTTGATGCAATATTATGAAGCAACCGGCGATAAACGGGCAATAGATGTTCTTACGAAATATTTCAAATACCTTCACGAATCAAAACCCGACTGGCCGGATAAGGAATGGAGGGGCGTCCGTGCTATGGAAAATGCTGTAACAGGATATTGGTTATACCGGCAAACAGGAGAGAAATGGGTACTTGAGACAATAGAATCGATTCAAAAAAACAGTTCAGACTGGACAACCTATTATGAAAAGTTCCCGTGGGATTCTGCTGCATCAGCTGACAAAAAGATACCCCTTAACTGGGGACCGGATGGTTTGACGGCGCACGTGGTAAACAATGCGATGGCAATAAAATACCCGGGGTTATGGTATCAGCAATCAAAAGATGAAAGATATAAGAATGCGGTATTTTCAGGAATCAGAAAATATGACCTGAACCATGGGCAGCCCGGGGGAAGGTTCTCAGGTGATGAACACCTGGCTGGGAAAAGTCCAGGTCATGGATCAGAACTTTGTTCAGTTGTCGAATTTATGTTTTCCTTAGAAGAACTTTATGAGATCTTCGGAGACAAAACGCTAGCGGACAGACTGGAAGTTCTTGCTTTTAATTCTCTTCCGGGAACAACCACACCTGATTTATGGGCCCACCAGTATGATCAGCAGGCTAATCAGGTACTTGTTTCAGCAGCAAAGAGGGATTGGACAACAAACGGAGATTATTCAAATATTTACGGCCTGATGCCGGACTTCGCCTGCTGCCTTGCAAATATGCATCAGGGTTGGCCCAAGTTTGTTGAGAGCATGTGGATGGCCACAAATGACAACGGACTTGCACTGGTAACATACGGACCTTCAACTGTTAAAGCAAGGGTAGGAAATACCAATGAGGTTACAATCTCCGAGGAAACTGACTATCCGTTTAACGGCACTGTTAAACTTACTATTAGTACGAAAAAAACCGTCAGGTTTCCGATTGATCTTAGGATACCGGGATGGGCCGATTCAGCGACTCTGAGATTCAAGGGACAAATTATCAAAGTAAAAAACGTTTCAATATATAAGATTAATGAGAGATGGAAGAATGGCGATCAGATCTTGGTTGAATTGCCAATGAATCTGCGCGTCGAAAAAGGATTCAATAATTCCTTGAGTATATTGCGCGGACCGCTCTGTTTTTCTCTGCAGATTAAAAAGGAATACAAGAGCGTCAAAATCAATTACGACAATTTTAGTTATAAAGGCAGCGTGGACTGGGAGATTGAACCCGGGAGTCCGTGGAACTATGGATTACTTATTGATAAGGCAAATCTCGTGCGGGGAATAAAGGTTACAGAAAATCCTGTCAGCAAATATCCTTTTGCCGATAAAGGTGATATGATCTGGTCATCTGATTCAGGAAAATATACAGTATGGACCCAGGATGCTCCGGTAATAATCAAAGCAAGGGGCATGAAAATTCCGGAGTGGACCATGAAGGATAACTCAGCTGACGACCCACCGATAAGCCCTGTAAAACCTGAAGGGGATATTGAATCAATAACCCTTGTTCCATATGGTTGCGCAAGATTGAGGATAACTGAATTCCCGGTTATGGATATTGTCCTCATGGAGGATATTATGAAACCAGGAAAATAAATCCTTTCTCATTGCACTCCATTAGTTTGTTGAGACATTATCTTTCATTATCAGAGAGATATGGGCTGAGTTTTTCGTAAACTTCGTCATGATAAGAATTGAGCCAGTCAATTTTGTTCTGATTGAATAGAAATGCCGATCAGGTCACTATAGATATTTATTATAAGCTTTTTACTTCATTGACAAGGTTTTGCAGAGTGCTTTTTGCATCTCCGAACAGCATTCTTGTCTTATCATTATAAAAGAGCATATTTTCAATAGCAGCATAGCCTTTGCCCATACCACGTTTCATGACAATGATGTTTTTAGCATCACGTGCTTTAATTATCGGCATACCGTAAATAGGACTCGAAGGATCATCTTCTGCTGCAGGATTTACAACATCATTTGCTCCTATCACAATCAGAACGTCAGTATTTGGAAGATCAGGATTGATCTCATCGCTCTCAATAAGCTGTTCATATGGCACGTCAGCTTCAGCCAGTAGCACATTCATATGTCCCGGCATACGACCGGCAACAGGATGAATAGCATATTTGACTTCCACTCCTTTCTCTTCCAGTAGTTTATCCAATTCATGACAGAGATGCTGAGCTTGAGCGACAGCCAAACCATAACCCGGAACGATGACCACCTTCTTTGAATAACTCAAAAGGATGGCTGCATCTGAAATTGATATTTCCTTTATAGAACCGGCAACTGCCGTATCCGTCTTGGCTCCTCCTCCGAATACACCGACGATAACGTTCAGAAGTGACCTGTTCATTGCCCGGCACATAAGAATGGTCAGAATTGTTCCGGCTGATCCCACCAGAATACCACCTGTAAGCATAGCCTGGTTGCTATAAAGAAATCCTCCCATTGCGGCGGCAACTCCTGTGAAAGAGTTCAACAAAGAGATAACTACAGGCATATCTGCACCGCCTATCGGCATCACGAACAGGATGCCATAGATAACAGAGATCGCAAACATTATATATATTAAGGGAGTAAGTTCACTACTTGCCTGGACATGACGGGTCATAATAAATACAATAAAACCAACGAGCAAAGCAAGGAGTGAAAGATTCACATACTTCATCGCCTTGATACGCATATCACCAATCCTTCCGTCAAGCTTTCCAAAGGCGATCATACTCCCGGCCCATGATATAGAACCAATCATTAGACCAAGAAGTATTGCGAGTACATGCCCGTTTGCCATACCGCTTTTTGCTATCAGATCCTGACTCACATGAGGAAATTCGATCATTGAGATAAGTGCCGCGGCAGCTCCGCCCATACCATTAAAGAAAGAAACGAGCTGCGGCATTGCAGTCATTTTGACACGTTTTGCAATGAACCAACCGATAACACTTCCGATACCAATTGCAAAAAGAATTAGTCCCACATTTCCTATCGGCTTTCCATCTTTATGATGAAAGAGTATTGTTGCAATTACAGCCATTCCCATTCCGATAGCCGCAAAGGAATTGCCTCTGCGCGCCGTAAGTGGGTGGCTTAACATTTTTAAGCCTGATATAAAAAGTACTGAAGCAATAACATAAGTTATCTCAAGTACTGAGATACCTGTTTGCAGATTAGCTGGCTGGTTCATATGCTATCAATTTCTCAGTTTACAGCTTTTTCTTTTTAAACATCTCCAGCATCCTGTCGGTTACAACAAACCCGCCGACTACATTTAGTGTACCAAGAACCACGGCGAGAAATCCCAGGATCAGTGATCCGGTAGTTTCAGCATGCCCCAGTACAATTATGGCACCGATAATTACCACACCATGTATTGCATTTGCGCCTGACATAAGCGGCGTATGTAAAACAGCTGGAACATGGCTGATAACTTCAATCCCAAGAAATATTGACAGGATAACAATGAAAATAGTCTCCCTGTATTGTAAGAAAAATCCAAGAACATTTCCCATGAGATGCATTATAATAAATTTAGCAACTGTTTAACTCTCTGACTGACATATTCTTTCCCATGAACGGCTGTCGTTCCGTTAATTATTTCATCCGAAAGGTTAAGATTAAGCCTGGCATCTTTATCGACCATAATCTTCAGCAGGTTAATTAAATTGCATCCGAACATTTTACTGGCATCAGAGGGCATTTCGGAAGGATAATCGGTTTTTCCGATAATATGAACCCCATTAATCACCACATTTTTACCATTCTCAGTCAATTCACAGTTTCCACCTGTTGAAGCTGCCAGGTCTATAATTACCGATCCCGGTTTCATAGAATATACAGTCTCTTTGAGTAAAAGTAGCGGAGCTTTCCTGCCCGGAACCTGTGCAGTAGCAATAACAACATCAGATGCAATTGCACGTTCCTGGATAAGTTGCTGTTGCTTTCTTTTAAATTCATCTGTTTGTTCTACAGCATATCCACCGGCAGCAATATCTTCTTTTGCTCCCTCAACTTCGACAAATTTTCCTCCCAGACTTTTAACTTCTTCCTTAACTGCAGACCTCACATCAAAAACTTCAACAACTGCACCAAGTTTCCTTGCAATGGCAAGAGCTTGTAATCCTGCAACACCTGCTCCTAAAATAAGCATACGTGAGGGTTTGATTGTTCCTGCGGCCGACATGAACATCGGGAAGAACCTTGGCAACAGAGATGCAGCTTCCAGTACAGCTTTATACCCCGAAACCGTAGCCATCGAGGAGAGGATATCCATCGATTGTGCTCTTGTGGTCCGGGGAATCAGGTCCAGGGCCAGAACAGATAAACCTCTGATCCGGGCTTTTTCGAGCCAGTCCCTGTTCACAACCGGATTAAGAACAGAACATAGTACCTGTCCTTCTCTAAAAAAGCTTATATCGTCATCAACGGGAGGATTGATTGAAAGCAATAATTCAGATTCGGAAATTACATCTCTTCTGGAAGCCAGTCGGGCTCCGGCGGTCTTGTAATCTGAGTCTGATGCGAATGCTCTTTCCCCTGCATTATTCTCAACGACTACATCAATACCCATCTTTTTTAGTGAATTAACTTCAGGAGGAAGGATGGCTACCCTGTTTTCATTTCCAGCTTCTTTAAGGACGCCTATTAACATAATATTGGAGTTTAGTATCTGGGGTGCCTAAAGTTTCATCAGAATTTGGTTACCAATATAATAAACAATAGTACAACACCTTCTGAATATTAATTAAAAGATAGTTTATTGATTGATTTTAATCAATGTAACTTCAAGAATTAATGTTTCGCCCGGTGATATTACAAATCTTTTCTGACCTGCAATCTCCTTGCCATAATAGGCGGAATTAATTCCATAAGCCAGTTCTGGTGGTACAATAAGGAGTCGCTTCTCTCCCGGTTGCATATCCTGCAATGCCTCGTTCAAACCTTTTATTAATTCATCTTTGCCTATAGGATGAGAAAATACCACTGGTTTTAATCCAGGTACCGGTTTTCCCTGGTCGGCTGAACTTGCAAAGCTGAAGCCGGATATTATTTTTCCGCTGTATTTAACAGTAAGAACTGAACCGTCTGAAGGTTTGTTGCCTTTGCCTTGTTCCAATACTTTATATCTCAGACCATCGCTTAAGATTTGCAGTCCCTTATAATTATCATTGATAAATTTGTCCTCCACGGCTTTTTTTTCAGCCTTTTCATAATTAACTTTTCTCCATTGCCTGTCTGCAAGTTCTTTAAAAGTCTCATCATTTACAACGAACTTTTCAGCTTCGGCTCCTGCCCTTACAATCGTGATTGAACGGGTGGTATCGCCCTGAACTATGTTGTTCACCACATCCATTCCATCAACAACCTCTCCGAAAAGAGTATAATTGCCGTCAAGGTATGACCGGTCTCCCAGGGTTATATAGTATTCACAGGTATTTGTATTCGGACCTGAGTTTGCCATGCCTATCATTCCAGCCTTATTATGGCTCAGATCGCTTATTTCATTCGGGATCTCATATCCCGTCGAATTAACGTCAGAATTTGCTGGATCTTTAACCGTTGCCGGTTCTCCGCCCTGTATAACATGTCCTTTTACAACCCGGTGCCAAATCGATCCTTTATAAAACGGGACCCCTGCCGGGTAGGTAGCATTTGTAATTGTACCCTCAGCAAGTCCGATAAAGTTAGCCACAGTCATTGGAGCTTTCTTATAGTCAAGTAAAACTGAGATCCTTCCTTTATTGGTATTAAAATCGGCATAGATTCCTTCAGGCATGAAGTATCCATCCCGGGAAAGGAGGTGATCAAGATTTGCAACCCCGTATGCGACGATAGCAGTTACCAGCGAGGAATATTCTTCGTAGTAGGGTATAATCTCATTGTATGTATCAAGAGTTGTGTGCCAGGTTCGGTTATATTGATGCTCACCTTTTGTGCTGAATCCGAATGCGGGCACACCTTTCTGTAAAAATGAAAACGTGTCGGTTCCTCCTCTTCCCCCTTTTCTCACTGGTCTGCTCCTTTCAGTAAGTTCAAACGGATATTTTGGATTGAGACCCAGAATTGGCTTAATAATCTGTTGAAAATCAGTCATCATAGCTTTTGAAACTGCTAATCCTGATATACAGTTTGTTCCTCCATCGCGATTAAAAACTGCCGATATTCTTGGAAGCTTGTCGGGATTTTGTTTTACCCATTCAGAGGATCCAAGCAAGCCATACTCTTCACCGGCCCATAAATGAACCATTATCGTGCGTTTTGGCTTACCTCCTGCAGCCATAATTAACCGGGCAGCTTCCATTGCTACTGTAGCCCCTGAAGCATTGTCAATAGCAGCTGATGCTCCGTCAAATCCATCAAGATGTCCCCCGAGAATAACATACTCATCCGGAAATTCAGTCCCGGGAATCCAGGCGATAACATTATGATATTTTACCGGACCGGGTCTGAAGTAGTTTCTTATATCGAATTCAAGAACAACCCTCTCTCCTTTTGATATAAGTTCTTTAATTTCATTGTATTGTTTATCAATGAGCTTTATATCAGGCAAAGAAGGAAGGTTTTCCCAGGAATCGACTTTATCGAATAATAACCTTATGGGAAAAGGAGAAAGTTGTATTGTCCCCAGAGCTCCTGCTTCGCGGATCAGTTTTGTAAGTGCTGATTCACCTCCTCGATCACGGGGCCATCCTGTGCTAACCCCGTCAATTAATAACCAGGCTCCTTTTATGCTGTCCCTCATGGTCCAGAATTCTTCGACTGTCCGGGGAGAAATCATTACATGCCCGCTCTGACGGCCCTTTGTTCCGGCTGTATAGGATGGAGTACCAAAATCCAGTGTAATTTCTTTTGGAGAAGTCATCTTGCCAAACCAGGCTCCCCTGTTGAAACCTACTGACATCTCTCCTGCTTCCTGCATTTCGGCCATCATACCCCATGAGCGCATTGTGTTGACAGCCCATATACAAGCACTGTGATAACCATCTGAACCTGTCAGGCGATCGCCAATGCGGTTGGTCAGAAAATCAATATGCTCCATAACCTTATTGTCAGTCTTGCCAAGGTCAATTATCCTGTCTATGACCGGATTATTCTGACCACTTGCAAGAAGTGACAACAGCAAAAAGACATTCAGGAAAACAGATCGGATAATATTCATATAGACTAGTTTGTTATGGTTCAATTACTTGTTTTTCCTTTAGTGTCTAAACCCCCTTTCTTATTTCCCCCAAGGGGGAAATGATTAGACTTTTACACGATATGTATTCTTACTCTTAACCCCTTCCCCCCGTGGGGGGAAGGTTGGGAAAGGGGGTAATATTTTGTAAAATAAAAAGAGTTTCCAAATTTTACTTTTCGAAAAAATTCTTCAATCAGAAGTTATTGGCTTCATTCCTCGAATGAGTTGCCTTTGCACCTCCCCATCCATGCCGTCCTTCAGGATACAGCATAAACTCAAATACTTTTCCTTCGTCTTCCAGTCTTGAAATAAGATAAATTGAATTCTGCATGTGAACGTTATCATCCATATCTCCATGAGTCAGGTATAGTTTTCCCTTGTAATTTTTAACAAAAGTGAGAGTTGATCCATCCTTGTATCCCTCGGGATTGTCTTGCGGAGTATCCATGTAACGCTCTGTATAGACATCATCATAAAGGCGCCAGTCGGTTACTGATGAGCCTGCAAAACCATGTGTCCAGTAGCCTGCTCCTTTAGTCAGAGCAAGGCAGGTCATATAGCCTCCATAGGAACTGCCAGTTATGCCTATACGAGTAGAATCAACAAATGGTTTTGCACGCAACCACTTTACAGCGTCTTCATAATCAAGGATTTCCCATTTACCAAGGGATCTGTAAAGATAATCGAGACCCTTTTTCCCAAACTGACCCGAGCCACGATGGTCAACAGTAAAGGTTATAATTCCGTTCTGGGCATACCATGAAGGGTTATTGCCCTGCCACCTGTCAATAACGTTTTTGGAATCGGGGCCACCATAAATTGTAAAGACAACAGGGTATTTTTTAGAAGGATCAAAATTAAGAGGATATGTTAAAATGGCAGGCATATTGAAGAGTCCGTCGGATGTCATTATCTTTATCATTTCCGGCCTTGAATTCTTTGCAGGGTCGTACACAGGTTGTTCAAATTTATATATCTCCCTTATCTTCTTCCCGTTTCTATTGTAAGCAATAATCGATCCTGTGCTTGTTATGCTGTTCCATGAGTCAATAAAGTAAGTTCCTTTAGGTGAAATGCTTACATTATGAGTACCCTCACCGGTTGTTATCTGCAATAAATTTTTACCATCGAACCCCACCCTGTATGTGTGACTCTCAGTTGATTGGGGTCCTGTTGCATTAAAATAAACCAATTTCGAGTCCTCATCCACCCTGTCTATACCTGTCACCCTGAAATTGAAATTTGTAAGAGGGGCAATCAGTTTTCCATCCCATGCATAATAGTAAAGATTTTCCCAGTCATTTTTATAACTCCGCAGGATAAACCCTGATCCGTTTTTCATCACATAAATGTCCTCGTGAAACTCTACCCAGGTCTTTCTGATTTCATTGTATATCGGAGTATAATCACCCGTTAACGCATCAGCAAGTATGATAGAAATATTATTTTGATCGCGGTTAATTACCTGTACGGCAAGCTTTTTACTATCCGGGGTCCAGAATGGCCAGGCAATGTATTGATCAATATTATAATCAGTCTTAACCCATGTAGTTTTTGCGGTTGCAAGATCGGCTATGCCCATTTTCACTTTCGGATTCGGGTCGCCCGGTTTTGGATAGGGAGTTGCCTCAATAAGGCCATCTACTCCATCGGGTTCATCTAACCTGTTGAGAGTGAAAACAGGGACACCCGTCTCATCTGTTCTCAGGTATGCTATTTTATTGCCGTCAGGTGACCACCAGAATGCTGCATAATGGCTTGTTCTCTCAAGTATTTCTTCCATATAGACCCAGGAACAATAGCCATTATAAATTTTGTCGGAGGCATCAAAAGTAAGCCTGGTCTCTTTATTATAGGAAAGATCATATACATACAGATCTTTGTTTTTAGTATAGGCAATCTTTTTGCCGTCAGGCGAAAAACGTATATTTACCTCGGGTGCTTTATCGCTTGTCAGTTTTCTCAGTTCTTTGTCACCTATAGTAAAAAAGAACAGATCATTATCTTTCACGATTAATACACTTTTCTTATCGGGACTTATTACATCGCTTATACTTAATTTTGTTCCGGCCGGAAGAGCCTGCTCAATTAATTCCCGATCTGATTTTACAGATGGTATAACAACTCCTTTACCGGTTTTTATATCAACGGTCTGAATAACCGGTTTTTTATCCGAATCAAAATTCCGGATCTGGTAATGGGTATCATCTGTCCATCCCAAAATGGCTACCTGAAGAGTTCCTCCACGCTGAGGCATCTGTGCTGTTGCAGAACTAACCTGATTTGCTACAAGAACCGACAGACAAATTAATAAGTTACAGAAGCGTATTCTTATCATGTTTATAATATTTAAAATTTGAATATTCATTTACCGAAAAACAAAAATAGGAATTTTTAATATGAATTCATCCCGGCTGCTAAGTATCACTAATCCTTAAATTGATTAATTTATTATACATTTACATCACTAAATGAAGGGAAAGGGAATCGACACAAAATCTATTCAGGAAATAGGATGGCTAAAGCTTGATAATGCAGCTAAGCTTTACCCGGCAATCATGTCAGGAGAACTGACTTCTGTATTCAGGATAACTGTATTCCTTAAAAAACCGGTAAAATATTCGGCGATCAAAGAAGCTGTAGTAATTACATCCCGACGTTTTCCCTATTTCAGCGTTTCTCTTGGGAGCGGTTTGTTCTGGTACTATCTTGAACACAATAAGCAGTTGCCACGGATTCAGACTGAAGAAAAAATACCGTGCACGGCCTTTGCAGCGAAACGGAAGAATGAACCCCTTTACAGGATCCTGGTTAAAGAAAGCAGGATATCTGTTGAGTTTATGCACATTCTGACTGATGGCGGTGGTGCCCTGGAATATCTTAAATCATTGTTATATTCATATTTCAGATTGCTCGGTATTACTATTCATGCAACTGATGGCATTATTCTGCCTGAAAGTACGATAGCGGAAGAGGAGATGGAAGATGGCTATAACAGGTTTTTCAGGAGAAGGATACCACCTCCCGGGAAACTGACAAAGGCATGGCACCTCCCGTTAAAGCTGGATGAAAAACCGCGGTTGAAACTTATCCGATCAGAAATTGAACTGGATAATCTTATGGAGGTTGTAAGAAAATATAAAGTTTCTGTGACTGAATATATGGTTTCTGTCTACTTGTTTTCTCTTCAAAAGATATATCTGGAAGAGAAGGAAAAGGTAAAAAAACAAAAGAGAGGCGTTTTGCGTCTCGAAGTTCCGGTAAATCTGAGAAATAAATTTCCAAGTAAAACAATGCGCAACTTTTCGCTTTTTGTTCTGCCTGAAATTGATCTCAGACTTGGTGTTTATTCTTTTGAGGAGATCCTTAAGATTGTTCAATATCAGTTGCAAACCGGTGCGGATGTAAAACAGATAACCAGATTTTTGTCTCAGAATGTTGGTCATGAAAAAAGCATTTTTATCAGGTTGCTTCCTCTTTTTATCAAATCAATGGCAATTTCGGCTGTATATCACAGGCTCGGTTCAAATCATTGTTCAGGAATTATCACAAACCTGGGGGTAATTAAGCTGCCGCAGGAAATGGAAGCTCTTATCGATTCATTTGAAGTTGTGCCGACTCCACCAAATACTCATGTTAAGATAACTTCTGCTATGGTAACCTTCAAAAACAGCCTCAGACTGGATTTTGGCAATATTTCAAAATCAACCAATCTGGAGATGCATTTTTTAAAGCATCTTACAGAATCTGGAATTCATGTTAAAGTACTTCATAATAAGTAAATATTCGGATAATGAGCTATTGTACAAACTGCGGGGTAGAACTTGACGATGATCTGAAATCATGTCCTCTTTGTGGATTTAAAGTCGGGAACACCACTCTGCCGGAATCCGGTGGTCAGTCGGGATATTACCCTTCTGATATAATTCAATTACATAAGGAAGAAACCGGCAAGCACATATGGGAACTATCGGGTATAATATCTTTTTCAGGGATAATTGTCTGTACCATAGTTGATCTGGTTATTCATAAAGGTCTTTCCTGGTCACTATATGCTGACACATCAATATTCGCAGTATGGATCTGCATCTCTTTGATACTGCTTGCATTTAAGAAATATTTCATAATCGTTCCGGGGTTACTTATCACGGTACTGGCGATGCTGCTTCTGTTTAACCTGTTCTCACCTCCTGTGAACTGGTTCATTGGCATAGCTCTTCCAGTTACAATTGCATTGTTTATCTCAGTCAGTATAATAATTGTTCTTTGGAAAGTGGCACATTTCAGGGGTTTTAATATCCTTGCGATCGCGTTTCTGATACTTTCCGGGTTTTGTATTGTTACTGAAGTATTCATCGATAAGTATATCTCCGGCAAAGTGGACATTAGATGGTCGGCGATAGTGGCGGTTTCAATTTTTCCAATAGCTCTGGTTCTTCTCTTTGTGCATTACAGGATGCAGAAGGGGAAGCGCCTCGACAGCTATTTTCATGTATAGGCACAGTACACAGGGCTAAGGGCACTGAGTTCAAGGCTCAGAGCATAACATGAACACCGAAATTAACAATCTTCGACTTTAAGAACCATTTCAGGAAGTATTATTAAGATATATAATCTGTTTAAAAGCACATTGAAATCTTTTTATGTGAATTTGAAAAAGGAGATATCCTATTATGTGCATATAAGCCACAATCTCACCTTATGCAGGCATTGTTTGAGCCTGTCAGCAAAACCACAGATTCTCTCAGTTATGATATTGCTGCCTGGTCGCTGCCTTTTGAAATTGAAAATGACAGGAGATACGAACTATCGAACCTTTCAGAAGGCAGTATCTATAAGGTAAGACTGGATGATACAGATCCTTATGCATTCGGAATGGGTAAAGACTGGTATATTTTGAAACGATCGGCAGGCTATCCATTTCTCGCTACCGGCAGCAATATTGGTTATATACTCGACAAAGAGCCTGTCGCCGGCTTTGCAGGATTTAAGTATAAAGATAAAATAAAGAATACGTTGGTTATCGGAGCAGAAAAAATCGGATCGGGTGAAGTTATTTATATCACAGATGATCCTTATTTCAGGGCATTCTGGGAAAAGCGGAAGAGTATTACTTGGAAATATGGTACTCAGATAAATTAAGACTCATTCTTCAGGTTCACATGCCATACTCAAAACCCGATATGCATTTAAGCAACATGGATTACTAATCTTTTACCACATATCCGGCTACACGGCTTGTAAACGGAACTCCTGCTTCTGCTATACAGGATGAAACAAAAAACTTTCTCAATCGCCTGGAAACCTGAGCATTAATATTGACTTTCGGTGCTGTGGAGAAATGTTCCAGAGAAATTATTTTTTTTGCTTCGTTCAGCAGTGCTTCAGTTTCTTTCATCTTGGATTATTTAGATTATGAAAACTATTTCCAAATGCAAAGATGAAATTGTTTTATCCTTAAAAATTACACAATCAAGTAAATAAGTTATATTATTCACAGATTCTATTTTAAAAATAAAATATTTTAATGCGAACTAATTTACTATTTCCCGATTTCGAATACTCATAAGTACTCCAGAAACATAAGTTTGTTTTGCGAGTAGACTTATGGTATTTCTGCTTCACATTTACATCACCTGTCAGTTTAATATTCCTAACACTTATTTAGAATAAATATAAGTTTCTGTTATTTAATTCACAATGTTATTTTATTCACACCATTTGATTATCTTTGTGTTTTAAACATATCATAGTTAATATTCAAATAGTAGTATTCGGGCAATAAAAGAAAAAAATTGAATAAATTTAAGTGGGCAAAAGATCAGAGAATGCCGCTTATAAAATTAAACTTAACAGATAAATAGAATGTCAAAAATCACATCACTCGCTGATCTGAAGAAGAGACGCGAAGAATTAACGAGCGGGTTGAGCTTCCCAACAAAAGCAATGAATCCTGAGAATGTTATTCAGGTGAAAGTTGCAATGGCAACATGTGGTATCGCCTCGGGTGCCAAAACAATAATGGAATTTTTTCATGAGCAACTTGAAAGGAGAAATGTCGCAGCTATAGTAACTCAGACGGGCTGTATGGGGTACTGTTATGCAGAACCGACAATTGAAGTTAAGCTTCCGGGACAAGACCCGGTGGTATTTGGTTTTGTTGACCTTAAAAGAGCAGACCAGATAATTGAAAAATACATTAAGACAGGGGAACTTGTTGATGGTATCATACCCGTGAATTATCAAACTATTGACTTAAACGTATAAGGAGGAAAAATTATGTCAAAATACAGTATGCATCTTCTGGTTTGTGGTGGCACAAGTTGTCATTCCTCAGAAAGTGATGCTATTGTCTGCAATTTAAGAGATGAGCTCGAAGCAAAGGGTTTAATGGACTCTGTTCAGGTTATTCTTACAGGATGTTTTGGTTTTTGCGAGAAAGGGCCAATTGTAAAAGTTCTGCCAGACAACACTATTTATGTGCATGTTAAACCTGAAGATGTCCAGACTATTGTCGAAGAGCACGTAATAAAAGGAAGAAAGGTAACCAGGCTTTTATATAAGGATCCTGTAACCAAAGAATCTATTTCAGATTCAAAACATATGGGGTTTTTCAAAAAACAGCTAAGAATTGTTCTTCGCAACTGCGGTTTTATTAACCCTGAGAATATTGATGAGTACATAGCCCGCGACGGTTATCAGGCTCTTGGAAAAGTTTTGACTGAGATGACCCCTGAGCAGGTTATAAAGGAGGTAAAAGAATCAGGTCAGAGAGGTCGTGGTGGCGCCGGATTCTCAACCGGTCTCAAATGGGAGCTTGCACGAAAAAACCAATCCGATGAGAAATATGTCGTCTGTAATGCCGATGAAGGTGATCCGGGAGCATTTATGGACAGGTCCGTCCTTGAAGGTGACCCTCATTCTGTTCTTGAAGCTATGGCTATATGTGGATACAGTATTGGTGCAAGTAACGGACTCATATATATCCGTGCCGAATACCCGCTGGCAATTGAAAGACTAAAAATTGCTATAAACCAGGCAAGAGAAAATGGACTACTCGGTAATAATATTTTTGGTACCGGGTTTAATTTCGATATAAAACTGCGTTATGGAGCCGGAGCTTTCGTATGTGGCGAAGAAACTGCCCTGATTCATTCAATGGAAGGACTTCGTGGTGAACCTACCGTTAAACCACCATTTCCTGCCGAATCAGGATATAATGGCAAACCTACAAATGTCAATAATGTTGAAACATTCGCAGCCATTCCTGCAATTATCCTGAAAGGTGCAAAATGGTTCAGCAGTATCGGAACAGAAAAGTCAAAAGGGACTAAAGTTTTTGCCCTTGCAGGAAAGATAAACAATGTCGGGCTGATAGAAGTCCCTATGGGCACTACTCTCCGGGAAGTGATCTTTGAAATCGGGGGAGGTATCAGAAATGGTAAAAAATTCAAGGGAATTCAGACTGGTGGTCCATCAGGCGGGTGTCTTTCTGAAAAACATCTCGATACGCCTATTGACTTCGATAATCTGATTGCAGCGGGATCAATAATGGGTTCCGGAGCGATGATTATTCTCGATGAGGATGACTGTATGGTATCTATGGCAAAGTTCTTCCTTGAGTTTACCGTTGAGGAATCTTGCGGGAAATGTGCTCCGTGCAGGATCGGAAACAAGAGACTACACGAGCTCCTCGGCCAGATATGTGAAGGTAAGGGAAAACTGGAAGACCTTGACAGACTGAAAAACATGAGTGTGGTTATAAAAGATACAGCTCTTTGCGGACTTGGACAGACTTCACCTAATCCTGTTCTCTCCATGATGGATAACTACTATGATGAGTATGTGGCACATGTAACAGATAAAAAGTGTCCTGCTGGTCAGTGCAAAAGCCTTATGGAATATGTTATAAATGCTGAGAATTGTGTGGGTTGTACAGCTTGTGCCAGGGTTTGTCCTGTAAATGCCATCTCAGGTGAAAGAAAAGAAGTTCATCATATCGACCCATCTATCTGCATAAAATGTGGTGCATGTATGGAGAAATGCAAGTTTGATGCAATATTTATCAGATAATCAAAATAATAATGGAAACAGTAAAGCTTAACATTGACAATAAAGAAATTGATGTACCAAAAGGTACTACAATATATAAAGCTGCAAAGGAGCTGGGAATTGATATTCCTACACTTTGCTATATGGAGCTGCACGACATGAATATTGAAAACAAACCAGCAGGTTGCAGGATTTGTGTCGTTGAAGTCTATGGAAGAAGGACGCTGGCTCCTTCCTGCTCAACAAAATGTGAACCCGGAATGGTTGTCAAAACTCACACTCCCAGAGTGCTTAACGCACGCAGGACAGTAATGGAGTTTATCCTGTCTGACCATCCCAAAGACTGTCTGGTATGCTCAAAATCAGGTACATGCGAACTTCAGGCAATGGCTCACCGGCTGGGAATCAAAGATATTCCGGGTGCCGAATTTGCAGCAGTTTCAACATACAGGAAAGACACTTCACCTTCCATCATCAGGGACCTTGACAAGTGCATAATGTGTCGTCGCTGTGAAATGATGTGTAATGATGTGCAGACTGTTGGTGCTATATCAGCAGTTAACAGAGGATTTATGGCTACAGTTGCCCCTGCATTTGAGCAGAATCTTGAACATTCAACATGTACATATTGCGGACAGTGTGTATCTGTTTGTCCCACAGGCGCACTCACAGAGGTAAATAATGTTCCACAAGTTCTCAGAGCTCTTGTCGATCCTACAAAGACTGTTGTGGTACAAACCGCTCCTGCCGTTCGAGCTGCTCTTGGAGAAGAGTTCGGACTCGCACCAGGAACACTAGTCACCGGAAAAATGACAGCTGCACTGAGGGCTCTTGGTTTCGATTATGTATTCGATACTGATTTTGCTGCCGACCTTACAATAATGGAAGAAGGTACTGAACTTCTCGACAGGCTAAGTAGGCATCTTAAAGGAGATAAAACTGCTAAAATGCCGATTCTCACTTCGTGCTGCCCGGGTTGGGTTAATTTCTTTGAAGAGTATTTCCCCGATCTCAAGGATGTACCATCAACGGCAAAATCACCACAGCAGATGTTCGGTTCAATTGCTAAATCTTACTTTGCCGATAAGATTGGAATTAACCGCAAGGATATGGTTGTTGTATCAATTATGCCGTGTCTTGCTAAAAAATATGAATGCCAGAGGAATGAATTCTCAGTTGATGGCAATCCGGATGTTGATTTTTCAATTTCCACAAGGGAGCTTGCATCATTCATCAAACAGGCAAATATTGATATTAAAACCCTTCACGATGAAGATTTTGATTCTCCATTGGGTGAATCTACGGGAGCCGGAGTAATCTTCGGAAATACCGGCGGCGTTATCGAAGCTGCCTGCCGTACTGCATACGAACTCTATACAGGGAAAAAGCTTGAACGGATTGAATTCACTGAACTCAGAGGGATGGAAGGAGTTCGCTCAGCAATAATTGATTTTGACGGTCTGCCTCTTAATATCGGGATTGCACATGGGCTCGGAAACGCAAGAAAACTTCTCAATGATGTAAGAGCAGGGAAATCACAATTCCATGCAATTGAAGTTATGGCCTGCCCTGGTGGATGTATTGGCGGCGGTGGACAACCACTTCATCATGGCAATTCGGAGATTATCAAGTCAAGAGCGGCAGCTCTTTATACTGAAGACAGGAAAAAACCTCTCAGGAAATCTCATGAAAATCCTTTCATTATAAAACTTTATGAAGAGTTTCTCGGAAAACCCGGAAGTGAAAAAGCTCACCATTTGCTTCACACTCATTATTTTGATAAAAAGAAAAAGATCATGATTAAAAAATAGTAATATAATATTCGACAATAATAAAATTCACGGTTATGTCTCATATAAAAATAGAATTAAGAAAAGAAGATGTGGACTTTATAAAAGGAGTATGTGCTACTTTTAATAATGATCCCCAGGAACTTATAAACGTACTGCATTCATGCCAGGAACATTTTGGATATCTGCCTGCAGAGGTACAGGAGGTCGTTTCCGATGGACTCAACATGCCTGTAGCTAAAATCTATGGAGTAGTGACATTCTACTCATTTTTTACTATGACACCGAAAGGAAAACATCCGATCAGTATATGTCTTGGAACAGCATGTTATGTCAGGGGCGCTGAAAAGGTCCTCGATGAGTTTAAGAAAGAACTTGGAATCCAGGTTGGAGAATCAACCAAAGACAGCAAGTTCTCATTATCGAGCCTCAGATGCGTAGGCGCATGCGGACTTGCCCCTGTTGTGCTCGTAGGCGATAAAACCTACGGCAGGGTTGCACCTGACGATGTTAAGAACATTCTAAAAGAATACGAGTAATTTATTTCGGAATTCGGATTTGGGAATATGATTGGCATATACAAAATTATCACTCTTTGCGGAAGCACAAGATTCAAGGATGAATTTCTTTCCGAGCAGAAAAGACTGACTCTGGAAGGGAATATCGTCATAAGTGTCGGTTTGTTTGGTCATTCCGGCGATAGAGAGGTATGGTCTGATTCCACCAAAGAGATGCTTGATGATATGCATAAACGGAAGATCGACCTGGCCGATGAAATATTTGTCATAAATGTTGGCGGATATATCGGTTCGTCAACCAGGAGTGAGATTGAATATGCAGTATCAACTGACAAACCAATAAGCTATCTTTTAGCTCCCTGAGATTGCTTCGTCGCTTCGCTCCTCGCAATGACCGCCAACTTTATAATGTACGTGTCAATCCCCTAACCCATGATTATAACATGCACTGTCAATTGCGAGCCCGACGCAGGAGGGCACGGCAATCCTTTTCTCGCTTTACTGATCACTTGTTGTTTAGGCCACTGTACCTATTTACCTTTGTGCCTCTTGGCCGTTGATCTTTCTTATACCAGAAGAAATAATCCTTCTGTCTCCTCTTCTCTTCTATATTCCTGGCTACATAAACCTTTTTGCCCGAATATGGATCAGATCCGGTATAATACATCAATGTTGAAAGTGTCATCGGAGTCGGTGTAAAATCCTGAACCTGTTCAGGTTTTATTCCCAGGCTTTTCACTTCAGCCGCAAGATCCTTCATATCTGCATCAGTACATCCCGGATGACCTGATATAAAGTAAGGAATCAGCTCATACTTAAGATCATGCTTTGATCTTATATTATCAGATCGCCTTTTAAGTTTCCTGAAAAGTTCGAAAGGCACTTTGCGCATGAGTGACAACACAGTAAGTGATGTATGTTCAGGAGCTACCTTCAACCTTCCTGAAATATGATTTTTAATCAGTTCCTCAAGGTATTCTGCCTCATATCTGCCGGCACCTGCGTTCCATTCAGGAAACAATAGATCATAACGTATACCACTGCCGATAAATGATTTTTTGACCCCTTTGGTCATATCCACCTTCCTATACAGATCCGTAAGCTCTTTATGGCTGGTATTAAGGTTTTTGCATACAACAGGCCAAATACAGGATGGTCTTGAGCATGCTTTACATAACTTTATCTCTTTGCCTTTCATCCTGTACATATTGGCGGATGGGCCGCCCAGATCAGAGAGATACCCTTTAAACTCTGGCAGTTTAGTAATCTTGTCTATTTCTTTTAATATTGACTTTTCTGATCTGCTAACAATTTGCTTACCCTGGTGAGCAGCGATGGCACAAAAGCTGCATCCTCCAAAACAACCCCGGTGTATATTGACCGAGAATTTAATCATTTCATAAGCAGGGATCTGTTCCTTTTTATTATAACGCGGATGCGGAAGGTACATAAAAGGAAGATCAAAAGTGCGATCAGCTTCTTCCTCATCTACAGGAGGAAAAGGAGGATTTATTATAATCTTCAAATCACCACATACTTCATTTAGCCTGGCTGATTCAATTTTGTTGGATTCCTTTTCGAAATTCAAAAAGTTTTCTGCAAAATACTTTTTATCCTTAAGGCATTTTTCGAAAGGATGAAGAGAAATATCCTTCCACCCGTTCCGTAGGGGCAGTGGTTCATTTTTCGTAATAATTACCGATGTCTGGGGAATTGTCTTCAATGATGAAAACGAGACTCCTTTTGATAAAAGCTTTAGCAGCTCTCTTATTGGTTGTTCTCCCATTCCGTAAACAAGCAAATCAGCTCCGCTGCTGAGAAGGATTGACGGTTCCAGCTTATCTTTCCAGTAATCATAATGAGTCAGCCTTCTCATAGAAGCCTCGATGCCTCCAATAACTACAGGAACATCGGGATAAATCTTTTTTAGAATTTTTGTATAAACAATAACCGGGTAGTCGGGTCTGAATCCGGCTTTGCTGCCCGGAGTATATGCATCATCTGATCTTAAACGACGCGAAGCCGTATAATGGTTGACCATCGAATCCATATTTCCTGCAGTTACTCCAAAAAAGTATTTTGGCCTGCCCAATTTCCGGAAATCCCTTAAATCGTCCTGCCAGTTTGGCTGGGGCACAACAGCGATCCGAAATCCTTCATTTTCAATGACTCTTGCTATAACTGCCGGTCCGAATGACGGGTGATCAACATATGCATCACCACTGAAAAGAATTACATCTATTTCATCCCATCCCAGCAAATCTACTTCTTTATTAGTGGTGGGCAGCCATTTGTCGCTGAATATTTGCGAAGTTTTCACTCTGCTAAATTACTTAAAATAACTATCTTGCAAAGAAATGTGCTATTAATCAGCAGCTGTTAAGATGCTAAATATGAACACCTATTCCTGTTACTTTTTGCTATATCTGCAAAAACCTGTAATAATAATTTGCCTTTCCTTCCTTTTGTTCTTTTACAGTTCTATAAGTATTAATGCACAGGATACCAGGGAAAGACCACGTGTCGGTCTGGTCCTAAGCGGGGGCGGTGCACACGGGATAGCCCATTTAGGAGTTATAAAAGTGATGGAGGAAGCCGGCCTAAGACCCGATTTAATAACCGGGGTGAGCATGGGTAGTATTATCGGAGGTTTGTACTCTTTAGGATATAGTGCTGATAGTCTGCAGAAAATACTGAAAGGCATAAACTGGAAAGTAATACTTTCAAATAAAATACCTGAGAACAAAGTGATTTTTCTTGAAAAAGAACATTTCGCAAACAGTGCAATTTCCCTTCCTCTTTCATCCAGAAAAATATTACTGCCTTCCGGTCTGATAAACGGTCAGCAGGCAGAGAATATGCTTAGCTACCTTGCTTGGCCGGCTGCAGATATAAATGATTTTTCGAAACTGCCTATTCCATTTTTATGTGTAGCAACTGATATTATAAGATATAAAAAGGTTGATCTGAAAACCGGGTATCTGCCCGATGCCATCAGGGCAAGTTTTTCGGTCCCCTCAATTTTTACGCCGCTTAAGATTGATACCCTTCTTCTCCTGGATGGAGGCTTAATACGAAACTTTGCAGCTACTGAGGCCAGGGATATGGGAGCTGATATTATTATTGGATCATATGTAGGTTTCAATGGCTACAAGGCGGACAAGCTTATGACCGTTGGAGGAATAATGGAACAAATAGCTATGTTCAGAAGCCTCGATGATTTTGAAGATGAGAAAAAACTGGTAAATGTACTTATCAAGCCGAATACGAACAAACTTTCTATCTTTCAGTTTGACAATGTGGACTCATTGATACAAAGAGGTTATGAAGCTGCTCTGCCTTATAAACAGTATTTCAGAAAACTTGCCGATTCTCTGAACAAAATTGGACCACAAAAACCATTAAAGTATATCCTTAATAAAAAAACATATACTTTCAGTCAGATCGAAATTACGGGAAACAAAAGCTATTCATATGAACAGATATTAGGTGTCCTTGATATCAAGCCCGGACAAAAAGTAGATAAAGAATTGCTTACCGACAGAATTGAACTTCTCTATGGTAAAGCCTGGTTCGATAAAGTTAAATACCGGGTCATTAACCGGAATGATTCTCTTACACTCAATATAGATTGTATAGAAAAACCGGCTTCAATGCTTTATGGATCTGTACATTACGATAACGCGCTCCAGTCCGGACTCATATTTGAGATTTCAATGAAAAATCTTTTAACCCAAAGATCAGTTATCAACTTTGGTTCGCGAATTGGACAGTATTTCAGGGTTGATTTGAATTGCCTTCAGTTTATTGACAAAAATCAGGTATTCGGAATGTCAGCAAACTTCTATTCCGATAATACTCTGCTTCCCCTTTTGGAATTGAGAAAGGAAAAAGGCGAAGTGATAAGCAGAAATTTCACACCGGGTCTTTCAATAAACAAGAGGATAGGACTGAATAACCTGATGGGTATTTCTGTAAATTATGAGAATTTGAATCTGTTATTGCATTATATTTCTGATGCTCACTTAAAAAACTTCTCATATAATTATATCACCGCAATTTATGATTATAAGATAAATACGCTTGATAAGAAGAATTTTCCAAACAGGGGTTCAATATTTAACTTTTCAGTAAGTACGTCAAAACTACAATCCGCAGAATTAAAAACTGACACATCAAGTACGGATTTTACAAGGAATAACAGAGGTGAGTTTTCTTTCGACAGATTCTACACAATGCACGTATCAATAGATCATTATTTCTCTACGGCAGGGAAAGCCACATTTTCAATTGGTGGAGATTTGCTTTTTATCACTAAATGCGATTCGATTACCGCTCAAAACAACTTCTACCTTCTTGGAGGATTTGAATCAATCAGTAAAAGGTCAGTTCCCATGGTTGGATTCCAGCCAAATGAGATTCCGGTAAAAAAACTTGCCGGAATAAGAACTGCTTTCGACGTTGAACTATTTGAAGATTTTCATATGAATATTATGGCTAACTTTTTTGCCGCACAGGAAGCCAATCGTAATTCAGGGTTTTCGCTACTCAGTGGTATTGGTGTTGGCGCCGGATATATGTCAGTTATCGGTCCCATTAAAATCGGATTGATGTATGGGAGCTACAAAAGGGAAGAATATTTCAATAAAATCAAAGGTTATATCAGTATCGGGTATAATTTTTGAGTTTGAAATACAAACTGTCTTTCGCTATCGGAATATTTTAAATAGCTTGAAAATCAATTTAGTTACCCCTTCCCCAGGGGGAGTAAATTGATTTTCTTCGCACCCCTTGGGGTAGGGGTAAACGAAGAAAATCATATACTGGGTTATTTAAATGGTCTGATTGTTGTATATACTGTTTCTATGAAGTGAATTGATTTTTTGTCAGATTTCATTCAGCATAAAAGAAACAGTATTAAATACAAAATGTTACATTACCTGTAAACAGGGATTAGTTTAAAAGAAAATAAAGATGGACATATCAAAAGTGATCCAACAACATAAAAGACTTTGCTCACTGGTTGCGGAAAGGAAAATAAAGCAAAGTCTTGACATATTGACTGATATGATTTCAAATTCATCATCAGGAGATATGCGCGATGAGTATAATAATATAGAAATGACCTATAGGAACATGCTCACATATACAATTGACGGAATAAAAGATCCGGAACGCAATAAGGTATACCTTAAACTTATTCAGTCAATTCTGAGCCTTTCCGACAAAGCCCGGCAAGACATATTGTCACATAATTCGGGCTGGCATACATACTGGGTAAAGCAACAGGCTGAAAAGGAGATGAAGCTCAGTGGCAAAACTATTGTGGAAACTGTTGATGACCTGATGTTTAAATCGGAACTTGATGAGTGGCTCAAACTAAGCAACGAGATTAACCCGGATCCTGATTCAGCGCTTTCAAAAAAACATAAGGAATTAATCAGGAATATTTTCAACCATCTTTGGCTGACTGATTATTATGGTGAAGCGGAAAACAGTCTTATAAATATTATTATAAAATCGGGGAAATTCAGATGGTATGAGGCAAGTATCTTTACAACCGCAATTACTCTGAGTTCATTCAGGACATGGCAAACAGACAAGCTTTTTCATCTGATAAGGCTCTATGAAGCCGGACAGGAAAAGGTTATGGAAAGGGCCTTATCCGGTCTTATCCTCAATCTTCATTATTATAACGGAAGAATATTATTATATCCCGATATCACTGAGAGAATCAGTGCAATGAGCCACGATTCCAGATTCAAAGAACATTGCAGAATTATTGTTCTTCAGATTATCAGATCGCGTGAAACTGAAAACCTCAGCAGGAAACTTCAGGATGAAATCCTGCCTCAGGTTGCAAGGATGAAACCACGAATTGAAGAAAAGCTTGATCTTGAAAATATCCTTCCAAAAGATAAGAATGAAGAAAAGAATCCCGACTGGTCAGAAATGTTCAACGATTCGGAGGAGATATTCAAAACTATGGAGGAACTGACAAAACTCCAGATGGAAGGGGCAGATGTTTATATGTCGGCCTTTGCCAATATGAAACACTTTGATTTTTTTAAGGACTTCCAGAACTGGTTTGTCCCATTCTATCCTGACCATGAAACTGTTGACGAGATCTACAAGGATGAAATACTCGGTCCGGGTACCAATGAGCTGGCTGAGGCATTGTATAAGACTCCGTTTATCTGTAACTCCGACAAATATTCTCTGCTTTTGAATTTAAAACATCTTCCCTCCTCTCAAAAAAGCATGATGCTAAAGGTGTTCCGGATGGAACTTGAAGGGCTTCAGCAATTAAACGAAGAAGAATCAGCTATTGATCCATACAGGGCCTTCAGAATGTGTATAACTCAATATTTGCAGGATATTTACAGGTTTTTTAAACTCTCTCCTTATAAAAAAGAATTTGAGGATATATTCAGTGGCAAACTTGATATATATAATTCGGAATTTTTCAGAATGACCTGCAATGCATCTGAAGCTGAAGCCGGTTTGGCAGACTATTTTTTCAGCAAGAACTTTTACATTGATGCACTCCAGCTCTTCCTTAAACAGGCAAATGAGAAACCATCTGATGCACAGTTATATGAAAAGATTGCCTTCTGTTACCAGGAAAGTGCCGATTATGAATCAGCTCTTAAATTTTATAAAAGAGCTGAGCTTATAGACCGTAAAGTCTGGACCATAAAGAAAATCGGATTATGTCTTCGCAGGCTGGGGTTAAATGAGGAGGCTCTGGAGTATTATCTTCAGGCACTGGATCTCGAATCTGATAATATACACACTGTCATAATGACTGCCCACTGCTACCTTGATCTGAAAAAATATGAACAGGCTTTGAAGTATTACTTCAGGGTAGAATATGAAGAACCGGGTAACCTTAAGATTCTAAGGCCAATAGCTTTTTGTTATTTCGCTCTTGGAAGATTTGATGAATCAGAAAAATATTATGATCGTCTCTCAACCGGGAAATTAAATGCACATGACAATATTAACAAAGGCCATCTGGCTCTTTGCAGAGGTAAGAAGAGAGAAGCTGTTGAACTGTACAAACAAAGTATTGTAAGCGGGGAATTGTCGAAAGAACAGTTCGCATCTATCTTCAATGAGGACAAAGATCTGCTCATTTCTCTCGGTGTAAGTTCTGATGATCTTCCGATACTTTTAGATTATCTTTTATTTATTATCGGGTAGTTTTACAGTATCGCGATCGGGCTTCGGCTGCTGTGCTCCCTCTGGCCCTAACCTTCTGCCAGGATTACGCCACCTTTCCTCTCTCAGGCTCAGTGTATCATTGGGCCGATTCTTCCTGTTTTGTCTTATCATTTCCTGACGGCGTTCATCCATCTCCTTTAACCTTCCAAGTTGTTCTTTGGTGAGGTTTAAATCCAATTCTTTCCTGAATTCTTTCATATTTACGTCAAGCTCTTTCCTGAAATTGCTTTGAAGTTCACTATTGATTTTGGCGTACTTGTTAAGAACCAGATCGATTTTTGTTTTCTGCTGATCATCGGGCTGTATTGCTTTATAAAAGCCTTCCCTGAATCTCTCCTCGGAAAAAAATACCCGTACGGGATTAAGCCTGTGATATCTTATCTGAGCTGAAGTCAGCATACCCAGAATGAATCCTATTATCAACGTCACCAGAACAACCAATATCGATTTTGCTTTCATTTTAATCTATTCTATTCTAGTTTCCGGTTAACAGACATACAATACTCTCATCATAATTATCGCTTAATCCGAGGAATGAATTTAATGAAAGCGAACCCTGCATCAGAAAAATAGAAATAAGCAGGATTACAATAGCAGCTACTCCTGTAAGAGCTACACGGTAGAATGCAAAATTCATATATTTAACGAATTCAACCTCGCGGTTTATACTTACTCCGGCAGAAAACAGTTTATTGAGTATCCGGTCTCCAAAGTTTTTACTGAAATTATAAGACACCCCTTCTTCTTCCAGTTTCCTGCTGATACCAGCACAATCGGCATCGGAATTCAGTGAACTGATTATCAACTTCTTAATTTCTAAAGTATTCATTTTACTATTGACTTTTATAGTTTTTTCAATATATTTCTCAATTGTTCCTGCGCCCGGGATAACCTTGAAAGTACCGTTCCTACAGGCAGATCAAGAATTTCAGCAGTTTCTTTTGTTGAGTATCCCTGCAGCATTCTCATAGTCACAATAATTCTAAACTTGGGATCCATAGCCATTAAAGCTTTATTTACTATCTCAGATGCCTCTCTTCTTTCCTGCGTATCATGATCAGCAATTTCAAATTCATACATTTCATTGTTAGCCTTTTGCGAAAACATTGAAAAGAATCTTTTTCTTCTTTTTATTTCATTCAGGGTAAGATTCACTGCAATTTTCTGAATATATGTCGAAAGCTTTGCTTCACCTCTGAAATCTGACAAAGAATGATAAAGATTAATAAATACCTCCTGTCCTATATCTTCAGCAAAAACCGAATCTCCCAGCATCCCTTTTACAGTACGTGCAACCAGTCTCTGATAACGGTTAACAATTTCACCGAATGCACCTTTATCTCCATTCAGGCTTGCTTTTACCAGTGCATCCTCTTCAGCCAGGTTGTACGACTCTTTGATCATACTACAGCATATAGACAATTTATAATCTCCGAATATTCCCGATTGTTAATTTTTATTAACATAAATATCATTTCCACAATTACCATGGAGTATGCAGGGACGTTGAATGCAATGTCCCTGCGTTCAACGCACCTGCAGATTCCTACTGTTGATTTTTTGTTTCATCTTCCAATATTACCTCATAGTTTTTGGTATATCTGACCATGAATAGTTTCTGATTTTCAAAACCATCTCCAGAAGATTTTCTTTTGAAGTCATACTCATTCTGCAGCAGATCGGGATTATGAATTTCAGGATGTTTTATAAAGCTCTTTCCGTGCATGGCCAATCCGCTCATGAAATAAAATGCAATATCATAACCCTGCCATGCAAAGCTTTTTTCAAGTGGTTGAGTATGAAATTTTTGCCTGAAATTTGAATTGAACTGTTTTACATTCTTTTTTGAATAATCAGTCCAGAACGGAGAATAAACCATGATATCCATATCAAAAAGTTCCTTATGGTCCAGTCTGTCAATTTCCCTTATTACAGGATAGGCATAAACTTTTAAGCTAAATCTTCGTGAGAGGCCATTTGCAATATCCAACACTTCGCTGATGACAGACTGATCTTCAGAAGCAATGATAATAATGTTATTTGATTGTTCCGATAGCGCCTGACTCAGCCTGTTAATAGAGTCGTTATTAAACATTGACCTGCTATAAAAAAGAAATTCTTTGAATTTAATCTCCTCGAAAGGTATCTTATAGCTCAACTCAGTAAATATCAAGTTCTTAAATTTCTTTACGTCATCATCAACCCCCAAGCTGTCAGCATGAATAAATACAAGATTATTGTTATAATCTTCGCTTATTTTTTTTGCCAGAGCTTTTTGGACAACTTCCAGTGAAGAGCTGGCCATAAAAAGGGTTGGATTTTTTTCCAGTGCAGAATTATTCACCAGAGGAACAGGTGAAACCACAGGAATACCACGGCTTCCCGCATATGCAGATACTATTGAGAGATTGTGAGAATAGTGAGAATAGACAGGTCCGATTATAAGATCCATGTCTGCTAAAGCCCCGGAACTGATCAACCTTGTAACTTCAACTGTGTCGCTTTTAATGTCAAAGGCATGAAGGTTAATATTTAATCCAAGTGCCCTCAAAGAATCTGAAGCCAGCAGAATACCCTCATACATTTCAACAAAATCGAGACTTTCCGGGTAAATCCAGTCATCCGTTACCTTAATAAATTTAAATGATTTTCTGCCTTTCACCAGATTAGAGGAATCAATCTCAGATCTAATGGAGTTTTCTGATAAATAAAACGGAAGCAAGACAGCTACATCTATTGTGCCTTTAAGGTCCTTCACGGCAGTGAACCCTGTCGGCGTGGATATTTTTAAAGGTATTTCTTCCACAACAGCAGGGACAGTATCCGTTTTAACCTGTTCAACCTCCTTTATGTCAGACTTTACTACACCGGGAATCCTCACGAAGTCCCCAACCTGGGGAAACCTAAGGTCCCTGTTTTCTTTTCTCAGCTGCCTAACTGATAGTCCATATTGTTTTGCAATTGAAGTAAGCGTTTCCCCCATGAGAACTTTATGGTAGAAGTACTTATTCTCCTGGTCGTCGAATTTCTGCTGCTTACTCATAAACTCCCTTTTAGGGACAGCCAGTTCAGTACCTACAGATAGTTTATTGATATCCATCCCCTGGTTACTCTGGAGTATTTCATTTTCAGAAACCCCGTATAATTTAGAAAGGGAATATACCGTTTCTCCTGGTTTAAGAATATGGTAAATGAATTTTAGGTCGTTGTGTTCAAGTCTAACCTTTATCGTTTCGTCAGGTTTTGCATCGGTAACAAGGCTTACAGGTATTCTTAGAGTTTGACCCTCTTTAATACCATACACAGCCGGAGGATTTTCGCGGTCAAGGTCTTCCACCGTAATACCGTAAGCTTTTGAAATTGAGTAAGCTGTTTCACCTTTTTTAACCTGGTGAACGTAATAAGCCGAACCGGAAATAGTCACTTTATCTTTCGATCTTTCAACAACCACCTGAGCTTTCATGACATTGTTGCTGATCAAAACAAACAGCAGAAAAATGAGGACTCTTACCAAGTTGAAAATTTTCATAAGATTCATTATTATTCTCTTTCCTGGTTATAGTGATTTAAGAAATGCCTTGCAGTTATTTTCTATCCGTTCCGGAACATTACTGATATCTGCTTTAATAAATTTTTCACCAGTTATTTTTTCATAAAGTTCAATATATCTTTCCGATACCTGATTGACAAATAAATCAGACATTCCAGGCACCTTCTGTCCGGCTTTTCCCTGGAAACCGTTATCCATCAGCCATTCCCTGACAAACTCTTTTGACAATTGAATCTGGGGTAGACTCTTCTCAAAGTTATCCTGGTATTTATCAGCATAAAAATAGCGTGATGAATCGGGAGTATTTATCTCATCAATAAGGTAGATTTTACCATCCTTTTTACCGAATTCATATTTAGTATCAACCAGTATCAGGCCGTGCCGGGTTGCAATTTCAGATCCTCTCAAGAATACATCCATGGTATATTTTTCAATCAAAATATAATCCTCCTCGGAAATAAGCCCGCTGCTTATTATTTCTGAACGGGAAATATCTTCGTCATGTCTGCCCAGTTCAGCCTTGGTTGTAGGCGTAATTATAGGAGATGCAAACCGTTGGTGCTCTTTCATTCCATCAGGGATTTTAATACCGCATATTTCTCTTGCACCGGTTTTATAAGTTCTCCAGGAACTTCCTGTAAGATAGGCCCTGACTATCATCTCAATCGGAAACGGTTCGCATTTATGTCCAAAAGTAACGGTAGGATCGGGTGTTGCAATTTTCCAGTTCGGAACAATATCACTGGTCGCATCCAGAAACTTTGCCGCTATCTGATTAAGAACCTGTCCCTTATAAGGAATACCTTTAGGAAGCACAACATCAAATGCTGAAATCCTGTCCGAGACTATCATCAGAAGGTATTTGTCATCAATATTGTATACATCTCTTACCTTTCCCTTATAAATGCTCTTCTGGCCAGGGAAGTTGTAGTTGGAGGTTAAAATTGTCTTTGCCATTTTGCTTCAGTTATTTCTCTTTTCTCTGTGTTTCTTGGTGAAAGTACTTATCAGCCTCTCCCTAAATCCCTCCCCCTAGGTGGGAGGGACTTAAAACCTATATATGTTTTAAGTTACCCCCTTCTCTCCTGGGAGAAGGGGGTAAGGGGGATGAGGCAATTTGATCTTCAGAGTTATTTTTTTCCGTTGTTCTTAAATTTTTCAACTTCATTTTCTTCATTCTCGTACGCGCGAACGATCCGCTTAACCAGTTTATGCCGTACAATGTCACGCTCATCAAATTTAATTATAGAGATGCCTTCAATACCAGCAAGAATACGCATTGCCATAAGCAGGCCGGAGTCATTTTTTCGAGGAAGGTCAATTTGAGTGGTATCTCCGGTCATAATAAATTTTGAACTAACTCCCATCCTGGTAAGGAACATTTTAAGCTGGCTAATTGTTGCGTTCTGAGCTTCATCAAGAATAACGAATGCATTTTCCAGGGTCCTTCCCCTCATAAACGCAAGGGGGGCTATCTGTACTGTTCCGTCCTCAAGCCATGTCTCCAGTTTTTTGAATGGAAGCATATCATGCAGAGCATCATATAAGGGTTGAAGGTAAGGATCAAGTTTTTCCTTCATATCACCTGGAAGAAATCCGAGCCTTTCACCAGCTTCAACAGCCGGCCTTGTAAGAATTATCTTTTTTACCTCCCTGTCCTTCAGGGCCTTCACTGCAAGAGCAATAGATGTATACGTTTTACCTGTTCCGGCCGGTCCCTCGGCAATAATCAGATCATTTGTTTTGTAATCATTAACCAAAGCCAGCTGGTTTACAGTTCGGGCGCGAACGGGTTTTCCGCTGGTACCAAATATAATCACCTGTTCAAACTCGCCGTTTGAGGCCGACTTCATGTGCTCAGCATCGAACAGGTATTTTTCAATATCCTGTTCATCGAGACGGTGATATTTCCGGTAATATTCAATCAGCTCATTAAATTTTTCTGCGAATATTGTTATCTCAGTCTCTTCTCCCATACATTTGATCTCATTGCCTCTGGCCATGATCTTAATTTTAGGAAAAAAACTGCGGATTTTATCGAGCAGGGAATTGTTTGTTCCAAAGAAGACAACCGGGTCAATATCCTCAAGAAAAATTATAATCTCTGTCATTAAATCTATCAAAAATTAATGAACTGAAGTTCCATTTGCCAGATTCATTTCGAAACTAGGCAAATAGTTCATAAAAAAATTCATTGAAAAGTACAAAGTAAGGTTATTTTTTCCTTAGAAGATTATCTTTGTTATAAGTTTTTTCATATGCCGGTTATAACATTAACAACAGAGTGGAAGCCAGATGATATCTATTATGGAATTATAAAAGGAAAGCTTAGCAGCAGGTGCCCGGGAATAACAATAATTGAAAATGCCGGAAACATCCCGCCGTTTAATATTTCACAAGCCTCTTTTATTATAAGAAATACCTATAATAATTATCCCAAAGGTTCAATTCATATCATATGTGTTCATTCTGAAGCGCTTAAAGATCAGGACCATCTGATAGTCAGAGCCAGGGATCATTTCTTCATTGGCACTGACAATGGAATCTTTAACCTTATTCTTAATTCAGATCCGGAGGAGATAATTAAAATAGATCCTAATGGTAGTTCCGACGAACTCGAAATATTCGCAAAAGCAGCTTCAGATCTTATAACCGGGAAGAAACTGTCTGAGCTTGGAAAAACTGTAAAAACGGTAAGTGAAAGAGTACCATTGAGAGCAACGATAGATAAAGATGTAATTATTGGAAGTATTATTTTCATCGACTCGTACGGAAATGCCATTTCCAATATAACCAGGGAAGTTTTTTTCAGGGTTTTTGAAAACAGAGACTACCGGATACTTATTCAGAGCAACAAAAATTATACAGACAGGATCTGTCTTAAGTACAGTGATGTGCCTGTCGGCGAGATGCTTGCCAGATTCAATCAGCTTGATCTTCTTGAAATATCTATCAACGGAGCTAATGTATCTGAATTACTCAGTCTTTCAGTCGGATCCGTTTTACGTATCGATCTTGCCAGTAAAAAAGCTTCACCTGACCGTTTGTTTTAAAACCATTGCAAATGAATGATAGAAATAAAAGCCTTGAAGAGTTTAACAGGCTTCTCGACATAATTGATGAACTCAGGGTGAAATGCCCCTGGGATATGAAACAAACAAACGAGAGTCTGAGAAAACTTACTATTGAAGAGACCTATGAGTTAGCTGAAGCTATTTTCTCAGGCAATGATGAAGGTATAAAAAACGAGCTTGGCGATATAATGCTTCATATTGTCTTCTATGCAAAAATCGGAGCTGAAAAAGGAGCTTATACCATGGCTGATATCCTGAGAGGAATCAACAATAAGCTCATATACAGGCATCCTCATGTATTTGGTGATGTCAAGGTATCAGGAGCATCAGAGGTTGAGGAAAACTGGGAACAACTTAAGATAAAAGAGGACAAAGGATACAAACCTGTTCTTTCAGGTGTTCCTTCATCGTTGCCAGCTATAGTAAAAGCCAACAGGATACAGGAAAAGGTCAGGGGTGTAGGGTTTGACTGGGAAAAGAGGGAACAAATATGGGACAAAGTCCTTGAGGAAATCTCGGAGCTGAAAGAAGAGATAAAAAACCATAATACCGAATCAATTGAATCAGAACTCGGCGACGTTCTTTTTTCAATTATAAATGCATCACGGCTATATGATATTGATCCTGAGGCAGCTCTGGAAAAAACCAATAGAAAATTTATTAAAAGGTTTAATTATCTCGAAAAAAAGACTCTTACAAAAGGTATCTCGCTAAAAGATATGAGTCTTGATGAGATGAATGTTATCTGGGAGCAGGCAAAGAAGGAGGATTGACTAATTGTAGAGACAGGTCTGAGACCTGTCTCTATCTCACAAATTTATAGTCTAAATGATTTTCCCGGCACGTATTGCGAATCTGGTTCAGCAATTTCCAAAATTTTATTTCGCAAATCTATATGAAAGCAACTGGTAAATTATTTTTGCGGCAATAAAATCGGGTGATTTATTTGAAGCAGAGGGACATAACTCAACGACATCGAAACCAACTACATTCCTGTTTTTAATAACATCCCTCATAAAATGAAGAAGTTCAAAATAAGCGGGCCCACCAGGTTCAGGTGTCCCTGTAGAGGGCATAATTGATGGATCAAATACATCAAGGTCTATAGTGATATACACATTTTCTGTAAGTTTCTCAATGGCTTTCTTATAGAGGCTCTTGTCATAATAAAGCTCATGGGAATAGAATATCCTGTCCTTTTCTGCGAATGGCAACTCTTCAGCCGACATGCTTCTGACACCAACCTGGACTATGGGTGAAAATTCGCGGGCCCTTGCCATGGCGCAGGCATGATTAAATTCTGATCCTTCATACACCTGCCTTAGATCAGAATGGGCATCAAGCTGGAGTACAGTCAGATTATCAAAATATTCAGAGAAAGCTCTTATTGCTCCTATTGAAACAGTATGATTCCCTCCAATAATTACAGGAAACTTTTTTTCTGAGAGAAGCGATAATAATGTGTCATATACAGCTTTAACAAGCTGATTTGGTGATTCTTTTTCTAAAACAGGAGCGATCGTATTTATTCCGGCAAGATGAGCTTCAGTGGAAGTCTCCACATCATAGAATTCAAGATTGACAGATGCCTCAAGAATAGCATCAGGTCCCTTATCAGCTCCTTTCATCCATGTGCTCGTTCCGTCGTAGGGTACAGGAACAATAATTATTCTGGATTCCGAATAACTATAGACTACCTCATTGCCTCCAAAATTCATTTATAGAAGTATTAGTTTCTTCCAGGAATAAACTTCTGCATTTCCCTTTGTGTTACTTTGTGTTGTACTTTGTGATCCTCGTGGTGAAAGAATTTTTTTACCACTAAGGTACACAAAGTCCCGATAGCTATCGGGATCGCAAAGGTGCACTAAGCGTTTATAGGATACCCTTTAAATTTCCTTTACTCGGTCTTTGATTTAGGTGCTGCTTTTTTCTTTTTCTTTTCTGTTTCAGGGGATGGTTTTTCGTCAGCAGTTTTTTCCTTCGCAGGTTTCCCTTCCTTTGATCTTACTTTAGTCGGTTTTTCTTCAACTTCTTTTTCCGGCTCTTCCTTAACCAGAAGGTTCAGATTATGAAGGATATTATACCACTGAGCAACTTTCTTAATGTCGCTGGTATACACTTTATCTTTTGAGTATTCCGGAAGAATTCCTTCAAACCAGGCTTTTAATTTGATAACATCTGATTTTGAATCAGGGGCTGGTCCTCCGTTCTCCTTTTCATGTATCAGGTCAAAAACCTTTCCAAGAGGCAGATCCTCTTTGTCAGTGAAAATCGCAATATCTTCAAGAGAACTCACTTTTGCTGAGCCATAGGCACTGCTTCTTTTTTTTGTTTCAAGGTGTTCAACAATTATTGCATTTTTGCCCTGAGCAATAAATCTGAATAGCCCTTTTTCGCCTGAAATTGCCAGAATATCTTTTAAGATCATCTTTTATATATTTAAGTACAAAGTTAATTCCAGATTTTTAAATTCCCCCCATAACCGGTATTTTTTTCACTTTTGCTGATCAATTCATATTCCGCTCCCTCTTAATCTTTTCGTAAGCTTCATTGACCATAGTAAACTTCTCATTCGCTGATTTTCTGATGTCCTCTCCAAGATGGCTTACTTTATCAGGGTGATATTTCATAGCCATTTTCCTGTATGCTTTTTTAACTTCTTCATTAGAAGACGATGGGTCGAGTTCTAGAATTTTGTAAGAAGAATCTGTTTCAGGGATAAACATGTTCTTTATCGAGAGGAAATCTCCGGATGCAACCCCAAGGTATGATGAAATTTTTTCAATAATCTGAAATTCGGAAGGGTCTATTACACTATCGGCCAATGATACATTAAATAAAAGGTGTAACAGTTGCAGCCGTGAAGAATAATCCATGTTTACTTTAATCTGAAGACATACATCCTTAACCGGGATATCCTGTTTAAGTATATCTTTCAGCATCAGCAAAGCGTGCTTTGCTGATTCCGTACCGAATTGCCTTACAAAAAACTGTTTGACATAATCGAGTTCAGATTTCACAACCTTACCATCAGCTTTCATAACTGCTGCAACAAGTACAAGCAGGCTCATTCCGAAATCGCCCTGGCTTGTTCTGGCAGTTCCTGGAATGTATGTAGATGTATGAACCGTTGTACCATCGATCATGGAGCCAACAAGGAAACCCAGCAGACCTCCAATCGGGCCGCCCATTACAAAGCCAAGTCCTCCGCCAAGCCATTTTCCAAAAATTCCCATATTCAGAATTAAGATTTAGTCAATTTTAAAATATCATTATGAATCTTCAGGATCGCAGGAATAATCATATCATTTTCGGAGTTATTGATAACATAATCCGAAAGTTTAATTCTCATTTCATCATCCATCTGATTCTTTATCCGATCAACTACCTGCTCCCTGGAGAGCTTATTGCGATGAATGACTCTTTTCACTCTCTGTTCAACGGGGGCAACGACAGTTGCTACCCTGTCAACATATTTTGAAGCTCCGCTTTCAAAAAGAATTGCTGCCTCCATAATTACATATGGTACTTCCTGTATCAACGCCCATTTACTGAAGCGATTAAAAACAATTGGATGAACAAGTAAATTTACCTTTTCAAGGATTGCTCTGTCATTAAAAATAATCGATGCCAGTTTCATACGGTCGAGAGTCCCCAAAATGTAAAGATCCTTTCCTGCTATGGTTTTCAAATTTCTTCTTACTTCGTAGTCATTTTCCATGATTTCCTGTGCTTCCCGGTCCGCAGAAAAAACAGGTACGCGCAAGACATCGAAAACTCTGCACACAGAAGTTTTTCCGCTTCCGATGCCACCCGTTACACCCAACTTAAATGCGGCTTTCATAATAAGTCATCGTTTCTTTTTACCATCAGACTTAAAATCCGGGTTGAAAGATGAATTTTCATTTACCTTATCAAGGGTAAAAAAGAGCGTATCCGGTTTTATGGAAGTAATTTCACATCCGGAACGAATTTGAACGTTAAGACTTTTTATAAGCCCCGATGTGACAATGTAATAGTTTAGTTCTTTTTCACCGGGATATCTTTTGTAACTTACCTTTGAAATATCAATTATCAGGGGCGGCTTTTTGCCTGAAATTTCAAGTTTCAATATCGAATACCCCGGACCTTTAAGAAACAGGTTCAGGTCTTCTGGTTGTTCTGAAATGATGATCCTTTCTTTGGGAATATTTGTAAACTTTACCAGATATCTGATTCCGGCTTCATTTTCTTTTCCGAGGGAATTAAGGTACCAGAAAACGAAAGAAAGAAAAAGGAAGAAAGCAAAAACAGCGATATCCCTGTTAATCACCTTTGCTCCCTTTTTCATAAGGTTTTCTGTCAGTATTCCATTTTCCCCTTTCACAAAAGGTTTAGTATATAGAATCGGTTATAATTCATCCGCTGACGGATCTTTCAGGAGAGCACTTTTGTCAATTCTCAGTTTCACATCTCCACCGACATCAACAGTACAATAATTATCCTTCACTTCATAGATTTTCCCATAAATTCCACCAGTGGTAATAACTTTATCACCTTTTTTCAGAGAGGTCCTGTAGCTGGTCATTTCCTTCTGCTTTTTCATTTGTGGTCTGATCATGAAGAAGTAAAATACAACAAAAACAAGAATCAGTGGAAGGAATGTCACAAGTGGGTTGCTCGGGCCGGTCGCTCCGCCAGGTTGACCCATCAAATACAAATAGGCAAAATTGGTCATTGTCTCAATTATTAATTATTATTATTTATTATTGGTTACTACTTCTGCAATTATTTTTAATAAAACAATGGGTTTTGAAGCGTTCGACTTAACTGTTATGGTTTTTGTCTGTATACCGCTTCGTCCCGATGTATCAAATACTACTTCCAGAGTTCCGCTCGCTCCGGGGTTAATCGGTTTTGAATCATACTTAGGAACTGTGCACCCACATGTTGTTGTAGCTGAAGTGATAATAAGTTTATCCGTTCCCTTGTTGTCAAATGTAAAAGTATAGCTTATCTTTTCTCCTTCTGCAACTTTTCCAAAGTCGTGCTGATATTCCCTGAAGATTATCTCACTTCTTCCTGTACCATCTGTTTTTGAAAATGAATCAGCCGGTTCTTTTCCTTTGCCATGGCCACAATTTGAAGTTGCCACAGCCACAAGTATCATTGATATTACCCCTATCTTTCTCATATCGAACCAATGTAAAACCACTAATCTTCGTTTGTCATCTTTTCACCGACTAGCCCCCTGCCAAACTTGCTGAACAAACCCTCATCACGTATCTCTTTTACTATATTATCGAGAATTCCGTTGACAAATGTACTGCTTTTTGAAGTACAGTAGTATTTGGCTATTTCAATGTACTCATTCAGGGTAACCTTAACGGGTATTTCGGGGAATTCGAGTATTTCGGTTATTGCAAGCTGCATAACAAGGATGTCCATCAGCGCTATTCTGTCAACTTCCCAGTTGGTTGTATTTTTATCAATCAGCTCAGAACATTTTTTAGAATGATGGATTGCCTTTCTGAACAATATTTTAACAAATTCTTCATCTTCAGTATTCTTGAATAAAGGCATTAATGGAGTTTTTTCTCCTGAATCTGTTTTAAATTTTTTCAGAGTTTTCTCAACCATTGAGGATATGTACTCCATATCGTCATTCCAATATATGCTTTGTTCTTCAAGGTTAGAATGAAGATCTTCTGAATTTGAGAACAGTTCAGTAACCAGCCGTATGATGAACTTCCTGTCAGACAGGTAATTGGCAGTCTCTGCTTTCATATACTCTTCGTATACTTCCCATACAATCATTTTATTATAGAGCAGCCGGGGAATATGCGAGTTATTGATCCAGGAGAGCTTTTTAGATGAAACGTAGGATTTGAATTCAATGTTTTTCCTAATCTGGGCTATAACTTGATTATCGACGAATCTTCTTTTTGGATTCAGATCTTCGTGCGATGGCATTCTTTTCTGAAGCGCCTGATCAATCTTCTCACCTGCAATATCAGCGATTTCAAGAACCAGAAGCAGCAGGTAATGATACAGATCGTAACTCTTGGCAATGCTGAACATCAACTCCTTCTCGGCCTGGGCAAGACTTGCATCCTCTCTGCGGTTAAAAGCATATAGAGCCATCAGAGCTTTTATACGTAGTAATCTTCTGCTTATCATTTATAAAGAACCTCAAATTTCCGCTGCAAAAATACTCTTTTTCCCTTACCTTCAACACAATCTGGCAAATTTAAGAACAAATAATATGACAGGTTTTGATTTGATAAAATAATTGTTACATTTGACAATACAAAACAAAACCCTAACACTAACTGACTTAGAAATGGAAGAAGAAGCCGGAATACAGGAAGTCATAAACGGGCATGATGAGAAAATCATAAAAGAGGAAATATTCACCAAAGTGGTGCGTGCCGGAAAAAGAACATACTTTTTTGATGTTAAAGCTACCAGAAAGGACGATTATTATCTGACAATTACGGAAAGCAAGAAACGTTTAGGTAAAGAAGGAAAAGTATTTTATGAAAAGCATAAGATATTCCTTTATAAAGAAGATTTTGAAAAGTTTTCTGAAGGATTGAAAGACGCAGTTGCTTATATCGGTAATGGGAAAGATATTTTAAAAGCTCCTGAACCTGAGTTCAACGCTGAAATAAATGAGGAGAAAAGTGCATTGAGAGCTGAAGAATTCACAAATGTCGAGTTCGAAGACCTCGGCAAGAAGTGAAAAGGTATATTTAAATGTCTGATTACATACTCCTTGTTCTGGGGATCCTTTTCATGTTAATTGGGATAATCGGATGTCTGGTTCCTGTACTTCCCGGACCTCCTTTGAGTTTTCTCGGATTAATTTTTCTTCACCTGACCAGGTTCGGACAATTCTCTGCTTCCACATTAGTAATACTTGGTTCTATATCTGTCATAGTCACCCTTCTCGACTATATCGTACCTGTATGGGGAACAAAAAAATTCGGCGGTTCCAAGTACGGGACAAAAGGAGCCACCGTGGGTTTAATCGTCGGCTTTTTTCTGGGACCTATGGGAATTGTTTTAGGTCCTTTAATAGGTGCATTTATAGGTGAAATGATATTCAAAGATGATCTTAGTTACGCCTTTAAAGCTGGTTTCGGAAGCCTGCTGGGATTCCTTGCCAGCGTTGGACTCAAATTAGCTGCTTCGTTTGTGATGACTTTTTATTTTGTAAAGGAACTCATTTCCTGAATGCTTGCTTAGTTTTAACCCATCACTTGTTTTTACTTAACCCTACCCAGCCCTTCCCTTAAACAACAATGGGATGAGGTAATCACAATCCCAATGTTGCAACCATCACCGCTTTAATTGTATGCAAACGGTTTTCTGCCTCATCGAAAACTATTGAATGTTCTGATTCGAAAACATCTTCAGTTACTTCCATCCCGTCGAGACCAAATTTTCTAAAGATCTCCTCTCCCACTTTAGTATCCCTGTTGTGAAACGCCGGAAGACAATGGAGGAATTTGACTGACGGGTTTCCTGTCATTTTAATTGCTTCCATATTAACCTGGAATGGTTTTAAGAGTCCGATGCGTTCTTCCCAGACTGAATCAGGTTCTCCCATTGATACCCATACATCTGTATAAAGATAATCCGCACCTTTAACAGCTTCAGCAACATTATCTGTAATAGTAATCTTTGCACCAGTTTCTTTGGCAATAGCCCGGCATTTAGACACCAGCTCCTCAGATGGCTGATATTCTTTTGGAGCTGCAATTCTGAAATCAATACCCATTTTGGCTGAACCTACCATCAATGAATTACCCATATTATATCGGGCATCACCCATATAGCAAAAAATCATCTTATTAAAAGGCTTTTCGGAATGCTCTCTCATTGTAAGGAAATCGGCCAGTATCTGAGTCGGATGAAATTCATTAGTCAATCCATTCCAAACAGGTACCCCCGCGTATTTTGCCAGTTCTTCTACTATATCCTGACCAAAACCACGATACTCAATTCCATCAAACATGCCTCCCAGCACCCTGGCAGTATCTTTCATCGATTCTTTCTGTCCGATCTGAGAACCAGTTGGTCCGAGGTATGTAACATGAGCTCCCTGGTCATAAGCAGCAACTTCAAAAGCGCAACGTGTCCTTGTAGAAGCTTTCTCAAAAATCAGTGCAATGTTTTTACCTTTAAGATGCTGTTTCTCTGTTCCATTTTTTTTGGATTCTTTAAGTTTTGCTGACAGATCCAGGAGATATTGAATCTCTTCAGGAGTAAAATCAAGCAGTTTAAGAAAATGACGGGTGTGAAGATTAATTGACATAATTAGATAATTAAAAGATAAAAGACAAAAGTAAACAATCATGATTTGGCAAAGCACAAACACCGATGAAAATTTTTAATTTGCGTTTGATATCGAATCAAACACAAATTATATGGGAAAGAGCAAAGTCGAATATG
>Ga0182011_10000092_pt1 | contig 68603 bp, 55 predicted proteins | sample 711E1DmetaG_FD_120481 | JGI IMG/M metagenome (GOLD analysis project Ga0182011, IMG submission 120481) | Permafrost microbial communities from Stordalen Mire, Sweden - 711E1D metaG | ecosystem: Environmental > Terrestrial > Soil > Wetlands > Permafrost | place: Sweden: Stordalen | collected...
CGACAACGCATCTGCCGGAGATCCACCGGAGGATCAGGAATGCCGCTACGGTCCGATTCCGAGAACTTCGCGCTGATCCGAGTGATCGGCGTCGGAGGCGGCGGTAGTAACGCCGTCAACCGCATGATTCGGGCGGAGATGATGGGGGTCGAGTTCATCGCCTGCAACACGGATGCGCAGGCCCTCCTCCAGTCGGACGCGCCCCACAAGATCCGCATCGGTGACAAGATCACGCGCGGTCTCGGTGCCGGCGGCGACGCATCCATCGGCCAGAGGGCGGCCGAAGAGGACTCCGAGAAGATCGCCGACGCCCTGCGCGATTCGGACATGGTTTTCATCACGGCGGGTCTCGGCGGCGGGACCGGTTCCGGCGCCGCCCCGGTCGTGGCCGAGATCGCGAAGGAGCTCGGGGCGCTGACCATCGGCGTCGTCACCAAGCCGTTCTCGTTTGAAGGCCAGCGTCGCAAGATCATCGCCGAGCGCGCGGCCGATGACCTGCGGTCCAAGGTCGACACGCTGATCACCATCCCCAACGACCGCCTGCGGGACGTCGTTCAGAAGAACACGTCCATGGTCGAGGCCTTCCGTTTCGTCGACGACGTGCTGCGGCAGGGCGTGCAGGGCATCAGCGACATCATCACCGTCCCGGGCCTGATCAACCTGGACTTCGCCGACGTCCGAACGATCATGAGGGACGCTGGCTCGGCGCTGATGGGCATCGGCCGGGCAAGCGGCGACGACCGCGCCCTCGACGCCACGCGGCAGGCCATCTCCAGCCCGCTCCTCGAGCTCAACATCAACGGCGCCCAGGGCATCCTGTTCAACATCACCGGCTCCGCCAATCTCAGCCTCTCCGAGGTCTGGGAAGCGGCCGAGGAGATCCGCGCGGTGGCGGACCCGGAGGCGAACATCATCTTCGGCACGGGCTTCGACGAGCGCCTCGCCGACGAGATCATGGTCACGGTCATCGCCACTGGCTTCGACGCAAGCCGTAAGAGGGAGCCGCAGCGCCGCGAGACGGCCGCCCAGTCGCCGGTGCTGGTCCACAGCACGCGACCGGATCCGATGGACTTCCTGACGGAGATGGACCGCCAGCAGCGGCTGCACTCGCCCGAACCGATCGTGTCGCCAGGACGCTCGGCGGGGACGTACGGGCCCAACGGCCTGCCGGATCGCCAGCCCGTTCCGGTTCCGGTCCAGCCCTCGCCGCTCCACCGCCCGATGCCGGACCGCCAGCCGTCGGCCCCGCGGCCTGCGTACGACAACCAGGACCTTGAGATCCCGAGCTTCCTGCGGCGGCACACGCAGGAGGAGAAGGGGTAACCCTTCGCGCCTTGGGCTCATCCCTCGACTCCGACGCGGCCGCCGAGTTTCGCGCGGCCCGTTCCGCCGTTCTCCAGCGTGTAGCGGCGGCGTGTCGTCGGGCCGGTCGCGACCCCGGCGACGTGACCCTCGTGGCCGTGTCCAAGACCGTGGCGGTTCCACGGCTCAAGGACGCGGTCGCGGCCGGGCTGACGCTGCTCGGCGAGAATCGGGTTCAGGAGGCCGAATCGAAGGCGCCTGCTCTCCCTGATGCGCGCTGGCACCTGATCGGCCCGCTGCAGTCGAACAAGGCCCGCCGGGCGGTTGAACTGTTCGAAGTCATCGAGTCGGTCGATTCGGTCGATCTGGCGCGCCGCCTCGATCGACTTGCCGGCGAGGTCGGGCGGGCGCCGCTGGGCGTCTACCTCCAGGTGAACGTAGATCGCGACGAGGCGAAGGCCGGCTTCCAGCCCGATGCGCTGGAGGCGGAACTGCCGGCGCTGATCGAGCTGGCGAACCTGCGACCGCTCGGGCTGATGACCGTCGGCCGACTGGTCGGGACCGCCGAGGAGGCGCGGCCTACATTCGTCCGACTGCGGGAGCTTTCCGAGCGACTGCGAGCGCGGGTCCATGGCCTCGGCGCGGGGCTTTCGATGGGGATGACGGACGACTATGAGGTGGCGGTGGAGGAGGGGGCCACGGTGATTCGCGTCGGGCGGGCGCTGTTCGGGGCGCGAGATGGGGGCGTCGCCGGTCCGGCCTAGATGCCGCTGGCGTCGCTGGGCGCGATTCGGGGCACATCCAGTGGCGGCGCGGGCGGCAGGACGGCGATAATCACTCCGATATGGATACGGACCGCCGCCGTCTCGATCCCGCCCGCTCCTCGACGCGATTCGCCGTGCGGCTGATGCCGCGTGGCGGAATGGATCGCGTGGACGGCGTTTCGGAGGACGGCGTGCTTCAGGCCCGTGTCGCGGCTCCGGCCGTCGGCGGCGCCGCTAATGCGGCGCTGGTCCATCTCCTGGCCGAGGAGCTCGACGTCTCCCGCTCGTCGGTGCAGCTAGTCGCGGGGGCCACCGGGCGCCACAAGCTGATCATCGTCGACGGCGTCTCGCCCGAAGGCGTCGCCCGGCGGTGGCCCGGGATCAAGGTCTAGCGCCGGGCATCCCGAGCAGGATCGCGGCGGGCCGGCGGTCTGGCCCGGCCGTCTGTCCCGGTGAGGCGGCCCGCCGCTATAATTCGGCCTCCGGCGCAGGACGCCGTCACCGCCGTCGGCGCCGCCGTTTGGGCCGCCGGTCCGTGGGCGATTAGCTCAGTTGGTTAGAGCGCACGGTTCACATCCGTGAGGTCACTGGTTCGAGTCCAGTATCGCCCACCACTTCCCTGAATCCTCACGGACGCCGCTTCGATGCGTCATCCTGCCTTCGGAAAGGGTCGGCGCGAAGGGCGGGCAATTCGCCGGGCCAATCTGGGCATATGCAAACCGGGGTAGCACGGGACCAGATCGATGTCTTCCGGACGTGGCCGTGCATCGGATGCGATGCCCGCCGGAGCACCGATTGGCCCCGATCGGCCCGGACCTGTCGGTTCGCGGGTTCGTCGCGGGCTCCTGGTGGGCGCGGCGGTGCTGCGGAGCCGCATGAACTCGGATTCGCGACGGGGATTTGCATATGGAATGTTCGCGGCGCGCGACTCCCGCGCTGTGGTAATCCGAGGCAGGCGCCCTGACCGGAAACTCCGGGTTACCACTGGGGCCGGTGCTAGGTTGCGGTTCGGCCGCCGCGGAGACTGGGATGCGGCCCTTGGCCCGGAATCCCGGCCGAGACGTGACCACGGTTAGCCTCTGGCGGCTACTTGTCCGTCTTGCGGACGATGCCACGTGCCGGGCGGGCGGTCCCGTTCCACTTAGCACCGGCACCAGTGGTGTCCCGGAGAAAGTCGCCGCGCGGGCATCCGGGCCACAGCGCGCCACGAGACCGCGCCACGAGACCGCGCCACGAGACAGGGGCGGCGCCACTCGTCGGCCAGTCAGTTCGGGCAGGCAGAGACCACCCACCGAGACGATCCATGAATCGGGGCCGAGTCGAGCAACAATCGGCTCGTCGTCATGTCTGGGCCCGGGTACGGTCCGGGCGACGAAGCTCGCAACCGCCCCCGCGTCCCGGCCGGGGGCCCGACGCGGATGGGCCGGGCGAACTGGAGGACAGACTCAGTGGCTTCCGCCCGGCGCCTCGCGACGCCCATCGCAGCACTGGCTGCAATCGCGCTGTTCTTGTTGTACGACCCGTGGATCGTCCCGCCCGACTCGGCGCGACCGGCACTGACGGTCTTCTTCTGGGTCGCCTCGCTGGTCATGCTGGTGCTGCTGTTCAGCGATCGGGGCAACCCGGAGTCCCAGCAGGTCGAGGTCGAAGGGCCGGCCTTCACGCGATACCTGTTCAGCAACACGCGCGCCGGCCTGTTCTGGCTGCCGATCCGCATCTTCGTGGGCTTCGAGTGGCTGCTCGCCGGCTGGGAGAAGGTCAGTGGCAAGGGCTGGACCGACGGCGGCTCGGCCCTGCTCGGGTTCTGGAAGGGCGCCGTGGCCATTCCTCAGACCGGCAAGCCCTCGATCACCTTCGAGTGGTACCGCAGTTTCCTCCAGATCCTCATCGACCACAACGCCCAGTCCTGGTTCGGCTGGCTGATCGCGTTCGGCGAGCTCGCCGTCGGAATCGGAATCCTGGTCGGGGCCCTGGTAGGGATTGCGGCGTTCTTCGGGGCCACGATGAACATGTCGTACATGCTTGCCGGATCTTCTTCGACCAACCCCGTGCTCTTCGCGCTGACCATCGGCCTCATCCTCGCCTGGCGCGTGGCCGGCTACTACGGCGTGGATCGGTACCTCCTGCCGCTGCTCGGCGTGCCCTGGCGCCGGCGCCCGGTCGTCGTGACGACACCGGGTCAAGGGACCACGTCCGCGACCTGACCTCGGGGCGCCGCACGGCCGTCGGCCCGGGTGTCGGCGTATTCGGACGCGGCGAGGCCCCGACGGGTACTCTGCGCTGATGCATTCAAGCGCAGCCGGCACTCGTCGATGAAGCACCGTCCGGAGCTGGATGGCCTGCGCGGGATCGCCATCCTGATCGTCCTCGGGGCGCATACCGGCATGCCGGGCTTCGCCGACGGCGGCGGCGGGGCCGGCGTCACGCTCTTCTTCGTGCTGTCGGGCTACCTGATCACGTCGCTGCTGCTGGCCGAGAGGGAGAAGGCGGGGCGGGTCGACCTGAAGGCTTTCTACATCCGGCGGGCACTCAGGCTTTTCCCCGCGCTGGCGGCCGTACTCATCGTGATGGCGCTTCTGCTGGTCCTCGGTCTGGCGCCGGTGGCCGGAACCGAGGGCACGAACTACGGCGTCGTCTTCCTGGGCGTGATCTTCTACGTGGCCAATTGGGTCGCCGTGGCCGGCCAGTCGATCGGCATGCTGGGGCACACCTGGTCGCTGGCGGTGGAGGAGCAGTTCTACATCCTGTGGCCGACGCTGCTGCTGGCCGGGCTGCGCTTCGGCCGCTTGCGCCTGGCGATCGTCATTCTGGTGCTGATCTTCCTGGACACGCCGTACCGGCTCTTCCTCGACCTGCACGGCGGCTTCATGCACGTGTTCGTCGGGACCGACTCCCGCGGCGACGCGCTGCTGTTCGGCTGCGTACTGTCGCTCCTGGAAACTCGCTACCACCAGATCGTCGGCTGGTTGGGCCTCATCGGCGTCCTTGCGCTGGCGGCGACGTGGCGCGGCGACCCCGGTCTCGGCATGCAGATCCTGTTCATCCCGGCGGGCGCGATGGCGGCAACACTGGCGGTCGCGGGCTGTCCGGCCGTGCTGGCGTGGCGACCGCTGGCGTTCATCGGCAAGATCAGCTACGGGCTGTACCTGTGGCACGGCCTGGTGATCTGGTGGGCCCTGCCCTGGCCTGTGGCCGTGCCCCTGTCGATCGCCATCGCGTGCGTCTCGTACTTCGTCCTCGAGCGGCGGTTCCTGCGCCTGAAGGATCGATTCGGACGCGCTCGACCGAGCGCCACGGCGGCGCCGCCGACTGCGCCGCCGACTGCTCCGACTGCGCCGACTCCGTCGCCGGAGCCGAAGCCTGGGCCGGCCTGAGGCCAGATGCCCGACTCCGATGCCGCCGCCCTGCCGCGTCTGGCCAGGGTCGAGGCGATCCACGTTCGAGTCCCGTTCCGGCGGCCGCTCCTGGATGCCACCGGCGAGTTCACTCACCGGCGTTCTTGGCTCCTGCGGGTCGTGGACGAGGAGGGCAGAGAAGGCCTCGGGGAAGCCGCGCTCAACCCGATCGCGGAGGATGTCACCACGGGTGCCCTGGCCACGCTGATCCGCGAGATCGCGCCGGCTCTGGCCGCAGGGCGGCTGCCGGCGTGGTCGGAGGTGGCGGGCGAAGGCGAACCCGGCCGGGCCGCGATGGCCGCGGTCGACGGCGCGATCGGGGCACTGGCGGCGGCCCAGGGGGCGGCGCAGGGCGCCGCTGCGGGCGCCGAGGCAGGTGCCGGGCCCGTCCCCGCCCCGATCCCCGTCAGCGCCACCATCTCGTTCGCCGGCCCCGACGCCGGAGCGGACGCCGCCGCGCAGGCCGTCGAGCTCGGATTCGAGACGCTCAAGCTGAGGGCCGGTTTCGAGCGGACGACCGACCATCTCGTCGACCGGCTCCGCGCAATCCGCGGAGCGGTTGGGCCGGAGCCGCGCCTGAGGATCGATGCCGCCGGCGCCTGGGATCTCGAGACCGCCGCCGAGCGCATGGCGGCCATCGAGCCGTTCCGGATCGAGTTCGTGGAGCAGCCCCTTGCCGCCTGGGATCTGGCCGGCCATGCCGCGCTGCGGCAGCGCGTCCGGGTTCCCATCGCCCTCGACGAGAGCGTCGACTCCGAGGGCTCCGCGCGAGCGGCACTGAGCGAGGGGGCGGCCGGCGTGCTGGTCGTCAAACCGGCCAGGGTCGGCGGCCTGGCCGCGACCGTGCGCATCGCGGAGGCCGCGTCGGACGCCGGGGCGTCGGTGGTCCTGGGCACCTACTTCGAGACCGGCGTGGGGATCGCCGCGGTACTTCGGATCGCCGCGGCGCTCAGGATCGCTGCGGCGATCCGGGCCGCGGCCGGGCCGCGAGCCGCCCGCCCGGCTTCAGGCGACCCTCGGGCCGATGAGCCGGCGCACAGTCTCGCGACCGCCGGCCTCCTCGTCCACGACCTGTTGCGCACGCCGTTGCCGATCGAGAAGGGCAGGATGGCGGTTCCCGCCGCCGTCGCGCTCGACGAGTCCGAAGTCGGTAGGTACACGCTGGAGCGTTTCGAGGCGCGGGGGTAGTCGCGCCGGCTGCACTCGACCGATCGGTACAAAGCCGAACGCTTGCCACGGCGCGTCGATGGGGCATGATTGCGCGATGAGTGCAACACAGACGGAGAAGTGCGAATTCGATTGCGTAGTTGTAGGTGGAGGAGCCGCCGGTCTGTCGGCGGCCGTGAACATGGGACGCATGCGCCGCAGCGTCCTCCTCGTGGACGAGCGTGACCGGTTCATATGGCGGCATGTCGCCCACAACTACCTGGGCTTCCCGGACGGGGTCCCGGCCGTGGAGATTCGCCGGCTGGGCTGGCGCCAGGCGGCCAAGTACGGTGTCGAGCTGCTCCTCGGTCACGTCGCCGCGGCGGCGCGAGATGGCGATCGATTCCGCTTCCGGATCGAGCGACTGCCGGAGGGCGGTGCCATGCGCGGCGGATCGGCCCCGAGCCTCCCGCGCGACGCCGAGATGGCCCGAATGTTCGGCGAGGTGCCCGACGGCGGCCCGCTGGACGTGGTCGCCCGCTCGGTGATCCTGGCAACCGGCGTATTCGGCCATTTCCCCGAGTTCCCCGGGCGCGACGAGTGCGTCGGTCGGAGCCTCTTCTGGTGCATCCACTGCGACGGCTACGAGTCTATCGACCGCAACGTCGGCGTCGTGGGTCATGACGAGGAGGCGGTCGCGACCGCCCTGGACCTGCTCGATTTCACCGATCAGGTGACGATCGTCGCCGGTCGCCCGGAGGGCTTCGAGGTTCCGGCTTCGCGCCTGGCGGACCTGGCCGCCAACGGCATCGCCGCTCATCCCTGCGGTGTCGCCGAGTATGAGAACCGGGACGGGCAGATGCAGGCGCTCGTCCTGGACGATGCCGGGCGGACACGACTCGCGGTCGAACAGGTCTACACCATCCGCCGCACGCGTGCTGCCAGCGAGCTCGCCCGGCAGCTGGGCCTGGAGATCAGCCCGATCGGCCAGATCGTCGTCACGTCCGAGCAGCACACCAACGTGCCCGGCGTCTATGCGGCCGGCGACGCCACGAGCCTGCACGACCACCAGTTGATCACCGCCGCCCACGAGGGCAGCCAGGCCGCCTGTGGCGCGAACTACCACCTCTACCGGCCGGTCCAGCGCGATCCCGGCGACGCCGTGGAATGCTGACCGCGAGGCTCGTCCGGGCGAGTCGATGACCCCGCGAAGTCACTGACCTGGGGGCAGTCTCGGCGCACGCGCGACTCGGCATTGTCGGCCTTGCCCCGATTTGGGCTCTTCCTGCCATGCTTGGCGGAGACCGCACACCGAACGAAGTGCGGCCGGACAAGGACGCCCAATGGCATTGGACCTGAAACCTCGCAAGCGGATCGGCCTGGTGGCCCATGACAACAAGAAGCAGGACCTCATCGAGTGGGCCCGCTACAACCGCCGCATGCTCGCTGCGCATGACCTGGTCGCGACCGGGACCACGGGCGTCATGCTGGGGCGGGAGCTGGACCTCCCGGTGACGTGTCTGCAGTCCGGGCCCCTCGGCGGCGACCTCCAGATCGGGGCCATGATCGCGGACGGGACCATCGACTTCCTGGTCTTCTTCTGGGATCCGCTCGAACCGCAGCCTCACGACACGGACGTGAAGTCGCTGCTGCGGATTGCGGTCGTCTGGAACATCCCGGTCGCGTGCGATCGGGCCTCGGCCGACTTCATGATCTCCTCGCCGCTCATGACCGGCTCGTACGAGCGAACGGTTCCCGACTACACGGCTCACAACGATCGGGAGCTGCCCATGGCCGACGATGCCGCCACGGCCGAGCTGCTGCCCGAAGCCGATGAGACGGTTGGGGCCGAAGAGACGGGCTTGCCCGAAGAAGTCGATCCCTACCAGTCCGATACGCCTGCCGGCCCGGAGGTCGCAGGCGATCGCCAGGCTTAGGGGGAACCAGCGCTTCGAAGGAGCGATCGTCGCCGAGGGCTCGGTCGAATGGGTCTTCTACGATCTGGAGTACCGGCTCGACTGAACCGGCCGGGAAGGGGGCTCTTGGCGGCGTTCCACGAAGACCTGGCCGCCGAGATCGCATCCGTCGATGTCATGGCGCTCGAAAGCTCGAAAGGCGGCACAGGCACGCCCATCGGACCCCGCATTCCGCGCTGAGTCCTGTGAGGTGCGCCTAGGGGTGCTTCAGACTCGCCGGGACCGGAACTTGATGCGGACTTGCCGCCTGGACCGCCTGGTGGGCCTCCGAGTACCTATCCCAGCGGGCGGCAACCCTTCCGGGTAGCGTGCCACGGAGCAGGAGGTCCAAATGATTGCGAGCAACGTCGATCCCTTCCCCGCGGCGGACCTGGACACGAACCGGAGTGGCCGCCTTAGCGATCCACAACGCAAGAGGCTCCAGGGCCTGGCGCGTGCCGGCCGCAAAGACGAGTTCATCTTGGCGGTCGTATGCGCCGGGTTGGGTGTGGCCCTCGTGGCGGCTCCAGGGCTTTCGCTCAACATCGGGATCCGACTTGCGGCCGGCGCGATCTCCCTTGTCGTGGCGGTGATCCTGCTTCGCGTGGCAGTCGGCGGCGACTCCCTGACCAAGGACCTCCGCAATGGTCGAGTCGAGCGGGTCGAGGGCGCAATCGGCAGGGACACCCGCGAACAACAGGGCGAGCATGCCATGCATAGGCTCTACTACCTCAACGTTGCCGGGCAGCGGTTCGAGGTCGACAGCACGACCTACCAGGCCGCGCCAGACGTCGGGATCGTCAGCCTGTACATCCTGCCCCGCAGCCATGCGATCGTGAATCTCGAGCGCATGCCCGACCGGCCGCTGCCCGCCGGTGCGATCACTTCGCCGACTGTGGCGATCGGCGCCGCCATCACCGCGTTGACGTCGCATGATCCGGTCCAGGCCGCGGAAGCGCGCGCCGAGATGGCGGCTATGGGAAACGCCATGGATGCCCAGATGGCGCGCGCCGCGATGCCGCCGCCGGCCGATCAGCGCGATCCGAGACCGCTATCGGAGGCCATCCTCGGGACCTGGCAGATGGGCCCGATGTCGATGACGTTCATGCCGGATGGGACGCTCGTGGCGAACCTTCCGGGCGGTCGACGGCAGACACGGCGCTGGTCGATCGGTCCGGATGGACGGCTGCATGCGAACTCGAGCGGCCGCGACCAGGCCACCGACGCGTGGGTCGCCGGCGACGTTCTCACGATCTCAGAGAACGGCCAGGGATTGGCCTACCACCGCACTGCCGGCAGCTGAGCCGCTCAGCCGCCGAGCAGCGACAACCACCCCAGTCCCAGCGCGACGCTGACGACGAACAGGCCGAACCGGGCCAGCCATTCGATGGGGCCGCCTTCACGTTCAGCGATCTGGCGTGGCGCGTAGATGAGCATCGCGTAGTAGACGGCCGCGCACAGGATGAGCAGCCCGAGCACCTGGGCGACTCCCGATGTCATCCCCGCCGGGGACCCGCCGAACTGGGCCCCGAAATCGATGCCGCGCGTGACCGCGTGGACGATGCTCCAGAAGATCTCGCCGGCGCTCAGGAGGTAGGGCGTAACCAGCGCCCGACGGACGTGGGTCGGGACCGCCGGCAGGTGGGACTGCACAACGCTGAGGACAAGAACCGCGGCGATCGTGGGGTAGAAGGCCGCCAGCGGATCCAGCCCGATCTCGGCGAACGCGGTCGCTCCGACCAGCATCAGGCCGCCGACCAGCGGGCCGACGATTCCGGAATCGAGCACGCTCCAGCGGACCGCGGCGCCGGAGGCCGCGCCCGCGGGCCCGGTTCCGGCGGCATCCGAGCTGCGCGTGGCCAGGCAGGCGATCGCACCCAGGAAACCGATGAGCATCAGAAGGCCGGTCAGCGGGTGGCCTGACTCGAACGGTCCGGCGTTGCCTCCCGCCAGGGCGAGCAGCGGCGCGGCAACCACGATCCAGCCTGCCAGCAGCCAGTCCTCGACCCGTGGGGCCAGGCCCCCCTGGTGCGGCGCGGCAGCGTCAGGGACGGTTGTCGCGGGCGAGTCGGTCAGGGCACCGGAGCCCATTGCAAGAGAATGTCGGACAACTGTTGGTTCGCGCCGCGGGTCGACCAGAGCTTCAGCACACCGTTGCCGTTGTCGATCGGAAGCGGATCGCCGAAGTAGTCGAGGAAGTTGCCGTCGATCGTCGGCGACGTGGCGATCATCGTCGGCGTCGAGCCGTCGAGCGGGTACTCCCAAAGCTGCTCTTCCGCGACTCCCTGATCGCTGTTGCCGAGGACCTCGGCGTAGGCAGCGTGGGTATCGCCGGTGACGATGCCCCCGCCGACCTGGATGGTCGCCGATGGGGTTCCTGCCTGCGTGAAGTACAGCGCCGAGGTGGCTGCGCTGGTTCCGGCCCACAGGCCCGTTCCGGCCGGGTAGACGGAGAAGTAGCTACTCATCGATCCGAACGAGTCGAAGGCGGCCGAGCCGGTGGTCAGTCGGAAGTAGCTCTCCTGCTCGTCCACGTAGAACAGGGCCCCCTGCGAGTCGAGAAGCCGCCCGCCTACGCTGGGGAGCGGAACGCTCGCACCGGGGGCGTTGGTGGTGGGGTCGATGCGCGTGACGACGGCTCCCTTGAGCGTAGTCAGGTCGTACTTGCTGTCGTCCTCGAACCAGAGGGCGGTGCCGTCGCTGGCCGTCGGGCCCGCGGATCCGAAGGCGTTGCAAGGCACCGGAATCGTCGCCTGCTCGGCGAGGGTCCCGGCGTCGAAGCGGGTGATGCTGCAGTTGTGGCCGTTCGAGTCCGTCTTGAGGCCTGGCAGCCAGACCGAGCCCGCCACGACGTGGACCGGGGTCGCCGCTGGGATGGTCACCTGGTGGATGATCTTGCCCGCGACCGGGTCGAAGGAAATCAGAGTGTTGGTGCCGTCCGCGGCCTGGACTGTCAGGTACACGGTGTTGTCCGGCCCAAGGGCATATCCACCTATCCGAGTGCCCTGCGTCACCGTGAAGGCGCCGCTGACGAGACCGGGCGCCGGGCTCGAGCTTGGGATCACTTCGGGCGTCGGGGACGCCACGGCGACCCCGACGTCGTAGAAGCCCTGGATCCTGGTGTAGCTCTGAGCGAAGCCGGCCTGGCCGGTGACGCCCACGTCGAAGACGCATTGGTCATGCAGACCCTGGTCGGTGACCGTGGAGCAGGCCGCATTCCCGGCCGTGACCTGGTCGGACGATAAGTCGGCCACGCTGCCGTATTTCGGGTCGGTCGGGTACGGCTTGATCGTGTATGTGGCCGTCGACTTGCCCGGGTCGTAGTCGAAGAGCGAGGTCGCGTCGGACAAGCGCCACGCGTCGGCGAACCGGCCGTTGATCGTCTGCCGGCGGTCCGTTTCGCTCGATGCGACGGGCAGCCGAGTGCCGTCGGGCAGCGCCGGTATGCCGAGGCCGCCCGCAACGACCGGCCCCAGGACGCCTGTGGCGTCGGCCCGGAGGGTGGCGGAGGCCTTGATCTGGGCGTTGATCCCCCACTGGCCCACCGCGAGCGCCCACATCTGGGTGCCGTCCGGGAAGTCGATCTCGAAGCCTTTGTCGACGGCGGCTATCCGACCGCCGTTGCCAAGGTCCTGGGGCCCGGCCGTGAGGTCGACTACGGCCCCGTCCACATGGGCCACGAGCCCGGAGCCGGTCGCGTAAACCCCGACCCGGTGACTGCCCACCTTTGCGGCCACGGCCGTGTTGATCGCGACCTGGCCCGAGGTGCCGTACGGTTCCTGGCGGGCCTGTATGTCCACGCTGCCGTCTGGGGATGTCACCAGGGTGAATTCACCGGCGGCCTGCATGTCGTAGCGGTACTGGTTGACCGTCAGCATGTGCGGGTCGCCGTTCGATTGGCTGCAGTTAGCCCCGCACGGTCCGTAGTTGGCCGTCGATTGAGGCGTAGGCGTCGCCTGATGCTTGCACAGGTCGTCGAGCTTGGCCGAGATGACGGCCCACTGCGAGCCGCCTTCTGGGGCGTTGAGGGCCGCCACGAACGGCATGGACAGCTGGTTCGGGGCCACGTTTTGGCCGGCCAGCAGAGTGCCCTGGGGACAGACGCAGCCGCCTTCTTTCACACAGAAGCTCTGTGACGTGAACGCCACGACGCTGTGGCCGCTGTCGTCGTGGACGCTGGCCAGGCCGTCGGTAGCGATCGTGACCACGTCGCCCTGGGCTGAGCCAACGTTGAGCAGGGTGTTGGAGCGACTGTCCAGCGAGCCCGTGGTGCCCGGGTCCGGGATGGCCGTGACCGGATGCTGCCAGACGTTGGCAGGGCTCGGGGCACCGAATCCGTAGAGCTGCCACGGGTCGCCCCAGCCCTGGTTGTCGACCAGCGACTCGGCCCAGTTGTTCCGGATGTCCGGGTCGTCGCCTTTGAGCACGGCAATGAATGCGTTGGAGCGCTGCTTGCTCGCGGCGGCAGCCTTCCAGCCCTGCGGGATCAGGCTCCACATGTCGCGGCCCTCGTGCTGAAGGAGGGCGAAGTAGCCGTAGGAGTCGTAGGTTCGGTTGGTGAGCGCCTTCTCCGGATGGTCCAGGTAGCCCTTCTCCCACATCGACGGGATCATCGGCTCTCCCACTCCAGTGTCGTCGGCGGCCAGGAACATGGCCGTCCCCTCCTTCATCCACGGCGGGATGGATAGGGCGGTCGAGAGGTCGCCCCACACAGAGTTCTGGTAGCAGTGGATGACCTCGTGTTCGAGCAGGTCGTGCATCGTGGGTGTGATCGTTCCGCCGCTGACAAGGCTGGCGTTGGACCAGGTGTTCTTCCACACGGATATGTCGCACGGCGCGAACTGGCCGTGGTCGACGACGACCTGGGTCAGGAAGTAGTCGTTGCCGCCACTCGTGTCGCTGAAGTGGACCATGATGTTGGGGAACAGGGCCGAGCCGGGAGTTATGGTGGACAGGCCCAGCCGGGGCCCCAGGTGGACGATGTCGCCCCAGATGTCATCCACGACGGCCTGCGCATCGGCCGTCGGGACGTCTGACTCACGGGTGACGTAGGGCCACAGGAATGGCAGAGTGGAGGGTGCGGCCATTGCCGGGGCGGGGCCGCGGGACGCCGGAAGGGCGTCCGCGAGCTGCCCGGCGTTCGAGCCTCGGCGGAACGCCGCGGCCTGTCCGGCGGCGCCTCCCGCCGCACTTCCGGCGGTACTGCCGCTCGGTGAGGCGCTCGGCGGTGCGGACCTGTAGCGGTTGATCACTGCCTGCTGATCGGGCGTGAGCGAACCCCAGTTGGCCAGCACCCACTCCATTACCGCGGTGCCCGAGGTCGGCTTGTCGGCCGCATCCTGGCCGGCAGGGATGGTCACACCCGGGACGTCGACCTTGAAGACGTAGGCGAAGGCCTCGAGAGCGGTCTGCTTGGGCACGATCCCGTCGTTGATGTCGGCCGTGATGTTGTTCCAGATCGTGTCCGAAGGAGTCGAGGAGAGCCACTGCGGGACCTCGACGACCAGGATTGCGACGATCGCCAGGAGCCCCAACAGAAGAAGGAGCCAGCGGCGCCGGAACCGGCGTCGGTCGCGTGGTCCCTCGGGTGTCCGCTCGCGGCGGCCGGGTTCGACATCGGCGGTCGGTTTGCTCGTCTCGGACTCAGCCGATGGGGCCGTCCCCGGGACCGCCGGCTCGTTCTCGTCGGATGGGCCTGTGCTGGCAGAGGTTGAAGTCCTGGCCATGCGACCGACCTCTCACGTGGTCCGTACGGGCAGGCGTCCTGGTCGGCCGTCTCACCCCGCCGGTCTCCTCGACGCGATCGTGGCTGGACGGCGCCACATGTCAATCGAGCCGCCGTTGCGGCCCACTGGCCGGAACCGGCCGCCCATCAGGCGGGGCAAGATCCTGAGGCGGCCGATCCCAGCCTTCCGAACGGGTCCAGGCGAGCCCGTTCCCGAGCGGCAGCACTTGCGGTAGCTCGCGAGGAAGGCCTTGCCGCGAGTCCGCCCCCGGCCGACCCATCGGCCAGACGACTCATCGGGATAGCGGCGAGAATACCGACATGGACCGAAAGCTTCTCTCGGGCGACGAGGCCGTTGCTCTCGCGGCCCTCCACGCGGGTGTGGCTCTGGGGACCGGCTACCCGGGCACTCCCTCGACTGAGATCCTCGAGGCGTTCGACGCCCTGGGCGGGCGGGCCCAGTGGGCGCCCAACGAGAAGGTTGCGCTGGAAGTCGGACTCGGTGCCGCCTTCGCGAACGCACGCGCCCTCGTGACCATGAAGCATGTCGGCTTGAACGTGGCCGCCGACCCGCTCTTCACGGCCGCCTACACGGGCGTCGGCGGCGCGCTCATCGTGGTCACCGCCGACGATCCGGGAATGGCCTCCTCCCAGAACGAGCAGGACAATCGGCGCTGCGCGGTGGCGGCCGGGCTGCCGATGGTCGAGCCGTCGGACAGCCAGGAGGCTTACGACTTCTTCTTCCGCGCGGTCGAGATCTCGGAGCGGTGGTCGCTGCCTGTCCTCTACAGGATGACCACCCGCGTCTGCCACTCCAAGTCCGTCGTCATCCCGAGGTCCGGCGACCCCGCCGCGGCCAAAGGCGGAGCGACTTCTTCTCGCGCCCCGCACTTCGAGCACGACATCAACGGCCGGGTCATGATCCCGGCCAACGCTCGACCGGCCCACCGGCGACTTCGGGCCAAGCTGGCCGAGATCGCGGCCTGGGGCGAGAAAGAGGCCTGGGAAGAAGTCCCGGGCCGGGCGCCGCTCGATCGCTGGATCGAGGGCTCCCCGGCGCTCGGCATCGTCGCGGGCGGCATCTCGTACATGCACGCCCTCGAGGCTGCGCCGGGCGGAAGCTTCCTCAAGATCGGGCTGGTCAACCCGCTCCCGATCGAGAAGGCCCGGGCCTTCGCCGCCTCGGTCGACCGGATCGTGGTCGTAGAGGAGGGCGACCCCGTCATCGCCGACTCGCTTCGCGCCGCCGGCATCGCCGTGGAATCGAAAGCCGAGATGTACCGCTTCGGCGAGCTGGACGTGGCCCGCGTGCGCCGCATCCTGGCCGGCGACACGACTCCGGAGCCGGCCCCGCCCCGCGGTAAGCCGCCCGAGCTGTGCCCGGCGTGCCCCTACCACACTGTCTACGCCACTCTCCAGAAGCACGATTGCATCGTCGCCGGCGACATCGGTTGCTACACCCTGGGCGTGCTGCCTCCGTACCGGGCCATGGACACCTGCGTCGCAATGGGCGCTTCGATCGGCGTCGGCCTGGGCCTGCGCCACGTCCTGCCCAACGAGGAGGCGCGGCGCGTCGTCTCGATCATCGGCGACTCAACGTTCGTCCACTCAGGCATCAGCGGTCTGGTGGAGATGGCCTACAACCCGCCGCCCACCGGTCACGTGGTCATCGTCCTGGACAACGGCACCACGGCGATGACGGGCCAGCAGGAGCACCCCGGAACGGGCCGCCGGCTGGACCACGGCCCCACCAACCAGCTCTCGATCGAGGCGATCGCGATCGCGATCGGCATCGGGAGCGTCACCGTCATCGATGCCTACGCGGAGCCGGAGGAGTTCGAGAGGCTGCTTCTGGAGCGCCTGGCTGCGCCCGAGCTTTCGGTCATAGTCGCCCGCAGGCCGTGCATCCTGGCCGCGGCCGACATTCGCAGGTGGGAGAACCAGGCGGCCGACATCCGCGCTCGGGCGGCCGAGCAGGCGGCGGTCTGCGAGCCGGGCGAGGAAGAACGATGAGCGTGACGAACGTCGTCCTGGCCGGCCTCGGTGGTCAGGGCGTCATCAAAGCCTCGGACATTCTCGCCGACGCGGCGCTGCGGTCCGGCCTGGACGTCAAGAAGTCCGAGCTCCACGGCATGAGCCAGCGGGGTGGTTCGGTCTCCTCCGACGTGCGTTTCGGCACGAAGGTTCTCTCGCCGATGGTTCCGGCCGGCGAGGCCGATTTCCTCGTGGTCCTGGCCGCGTCTGAGGTGGAGGTCGCGCGACCGCTGCTGAAGGCGGGCGGCGTGCTGCTGGCCCCTGATCTGATCCCCGACGCGGACCTGCCCAACAAGCGCAGCCTCAACGTTGCCCTGCTCGGTGCCCTCAGCCACTACCTGGACCTGCCGGTCGACGCGATGCTCGAGGCGGTGAGAGCGGCCTTGCCGGAACGCCTCCACGCCGTGAACGCCGCCGCCTTCGAAACAGGCCGAAGAGCAGCCGAGGAGCGCCTCTCCTCGTCCTAGCCCGAAGCGACATCTTGAGCGGTTGGATCCGCGTTGCCGCGTGACCCGAGGCGGTCATTGGGGGCTCGCCGATCGCCCGAGAGGGGTCTACCATGCGCATCGGGGTAGGCCTTCATCAGCTGGCGAGGTGGGTCATGAGCGGCCTGAGGTTCGACCGCCGGCGGCGGTCGTGGGCGATGGTGGTCATCGTTGCTGTCGTAGCCGTTTTCGTCTTGGCGGCATGCGACCAGATATGGCCCCCACCCGTGAAATCGCCGGCTCCACGCGCGACCGAGAGGAACCTCGCGCTCCTGCCGGGCGAATCTCCAACGGTTACCCCGGGTCCCGATCTTGGCGAGGCCTGGACAACAGACCCGGACCCTAGCTCATTCGTCACCCTTGATGACGGCACGCAGGTCGCACCCGACCAGTACCTGATCATGATGGACCCGTCCGCTACCAAGGCCGACGCTCAGAAGGTCGCGGACTATATCGGCGGAACAATCGGCGGCCACATTGCCTACATCGGCGTGTGGAAGGTGCTCGCGGACCCGGTCGACGCGCACCTCTTCGCGACCCAACTCGACATTCTGTCGCTGCAGCCCGGCGTTCTCGCCGCCGCGCCGGTTGGCCTGGTGACTGTTCAGGACGCACCGGACTGCGCCCCGGCTCTGGCCGACAAGGTCTATTCCGGCTCGAACTCGGACCCGTACGAGATGATCGGCGTCAGGGAAGCGTGGCAGGCCCTCTACGCTTCCGGCCTGCCCATGACAAGCGTTCACGTCGGCTTCTTGGACACGGTCCTTACCCGGGACCCGAAGGGCAAGATCCCTTGGGAGTTCGGGAACGTCACCTTCGCGGGGGATCCCAAGACGACTACGGACCTCGGGGACCACGATGGCTTCCATCACGCCGATGGGACTCTGGGCGTCCTCGCCGCGGACGGCCAAAACGGCGGCATCGCGGGCATCGCCAGCCCGCTCGGGAGTCGCCTCGTGATAAGTCACGACAACCTGTACGACCCAACTGACACCGCCAACCTCTCCAAGTGGACGTCGAGAGAGGGGACCACCTATACGGACCTGACTTTGATCAAGATGGCCCAGGAAATCGAGGCCGGAGCCACGATCGTCAACGCCAGCGTTGGCAGGAAACTCGGTCCGGCCGATGCCCCTACCGCGGCGATGTGGAAACGGTTCTACACGCGAATGGCCAAGGAGCATCCCAACGTCCTGTTCGTCGTGGCGGCTGGGAATGCCGGCATCCAGGTGGACGGCACGAACTATTTCCCGGGCGGCATCGCGTCGCCGAACGTGATGACCGTTGGAAACGTGGACAACGACGGCGACCGCAACTGGAGCAGCAATAGTGTGGTGCCCGGCAGCACCGGCGAAGTGACGCTTGGGGCGCCGGGCGACAAGGCGGTCTGGGGGATCGGGGCAGACGGCAAAGTCCAGGCCAGTAACGGTGGCACCAGCTCGGCGACGCCCATGGTCACGGCAACGGCGGCCCTCATCCGCTCGATCGACCCAACCTTGAGCGCCGCACAGATCAAGGAAATGATCGTTGAGTCGGGCGATGTCGGCGATGCCGAGGTGGGCGGCCAGACCCTGCGCGTGGACCTCGCCTTGCGGGAGGCCATCGACGGCGTGCGCGCTAAGTCGCAGCCTCCACTTGGTCCGCTCACCGATGCCGAGATCGCAGCGGCGACCCAGTACTGCCAGATATCCGTGACCGGCAAGATCACGCAGCGACTGACGACCCCGGCAGGCGCCACGCAATGGGACCTTCGCGCCTCCGTCAAGGCCCTTGCCGGCCCCACGTCGATCGCGCTGGCGGTCGCGAATCGGCTCCGCGCCTCCAACTACCGACAGACCGTGACGGCGCCCAGTAGCGTCGTGAGTTGGAGCGTTCAGGCGCCAAAAGAAGGGGTCGGGGTAACCGTCACGCGCCTCGATAACGGCTACTGGCTTTACTACACGCTGATCGACAAGAACCCGCCCACTCCCAGCCCGACACCCACCGCCACGCCTACGCCGAAGCCCACGCCGAAGCCGAGCGACTACGATTGTTCCAACCCGCCCGAACAAGGCTCGATCGAGTACGTCCAGTGGGCGCTCCACTGCACGAAGATCGGTACGTGAGGATGCGCCGCCGCGCCGGCTGATCGTTGGCCGTCCGGAATCGGCCGAAAAGTCGGCGCCGCAGAGGGCACAATCACCTGGGCGGAGACAGTTCGTCACGCGTCCCCGCGCCGGCAGCTCGGGCCCGCAGCTCGAGCCCCAAGAGGAGGCCGTGGTGAGCACCTGGAACGACCCGGCGGGGGGTTTCCACCCGATCAGCGCGCCGGACTACCTTCCGCATGAACAGCTGGCTCGGATTCAGCTCCAGCGCTTGCAGTCGGTGGTGACGCGGGCCTTCGAGCGTGTGCCCCTCACCAGGTCTCGGATGGAGGAGCGCAAGCTCACGCCCGCCTCGATCGCCTCGCTCGCCGACATCGAGAAGCTTCCGTTCACGGTCAAGGCTGACCTGCGCGACACCTATCCCTTCGGGCTCTTCGCGAGCCCCATGGAGGAGATCGTCCGACTCCACGCCTCGTCGGGCACGACCGGCAAGCCGATCGTCGTCGCCTACACCCAGTCCGACCTGGACGTCTGGACCGAGGTCATGGTGCGGGCCTTCGTGGCCTGCGGCATGCACCGCGGCGACGTCATCCAGAACGCCTACGGCTACGGGCTCTTCACCGGCGGTCTGGGCGCTCACTACGGTGGCGAGGCGCTTGGCGCAACGGTCATCCCCATCAGCGGCGGCAACACCGAGCGCCAGCTGATGGTCATGCAAGACTTCGGCGTCACCGCCATTTGTTGCACTCCCAGCTACTTCCTGCATCTGCTCGAGTCGGCCAAGGACACGAAGATCGATTTCTCCAGGCTGAGAGTCGGAGTCTTCGGCGCGGAGCCCTGGAGCGACTCGATGCGCGAGCGCATCCAGGACGAGAGCGGCATTCGCGCCCATGACATCTACGGCCTGTCCGAGATCATCGGCCCCGGAGTGGGCATCGAATGCATGGAGCGCCACGGGCTCCACATCTTCGAGGATCACTTCTTCCCTGAGATCGTGGATCCGGAGACGGGCCAGGTTCTGCCCGAGGGCGTCGAGGGAGAGCTCGTCCTGACGACGCTGTCCAAACAGGCAATGCCGCTGATCCGCTATCGAACTCGCGACGTGACGGCGCTGGTCTCGGACCAGTGCGCCTGCGGCCGGACCCTGCGCCGCATCCGCCGAATCGGCCGGCGGTCGGACGACATGTTCATCATTCGCGGCGTCAACGTCTTCCCGTCCCAGGTGGAGACGGCGTTGCTGCGGGTCGAGGGCACATTGCCCCACTACCAGATCATCCTCACCCGCGAGGTCGGCCTGGACCAGATGGAGGTCAAGGTCGAAGTAACGCCGGAGGTCTTCTCCGACGAGATCCGGGCGCTCGAAGGTTTGCAGCATCAACTCGAGTCGTCGATCGAGAACATCCTGGGTCTGCGGGTAAAGGTGACGCTGGCCGAACCGAGAACGCTGGCTCGAAGCGAGGGCAAAGCCAAACGAGTCACGGATCTGCGCAACGTTTGACGAGTCGCCGATCGAGCGGCGGGGCCCTGGACCTCCAGGACCCCGCCAAAGGAGGGCCTCAATGAAACTCCAGCAACTCTCGCTCTTCCTCGAAAACAAGCCCGGAACGCTGCGCGCGCCGTGTGAGACCCTGGCCGCCGCCAGAATCGATCTGCTGACGGTGTCTCTGGCGGACACGACCCAATTCGGCATCCTGCGCTTCATCGTCGCGGATCCAGAGCATGCCAGGCAGGTTCTCCAGGACGCCGGCATGGTCGTGCGCGCGACCGATGTCGTCCCGGTCGAGGTGGAGAACAAGCCCGGGGGATTGGCTCGGGTCCTGGCCGCCATCGACGAGGCGGGTTTGGGCGTCGAGTACATGTACGACTTCGGCGCCGCCTCGCGCGGCGGCAAGGCGGCGATCATTTTCCGCTTCGAGGATCCGGACCGAGCCCTCGAAGCCCTCAAGGCGGCCGGCGTCCGCGTTCTCACCAGCGAGGAACTGCTGGGGAAATAGCCGGGTCGAGGCCACGGACGATATCCGTGGCGTGCGGCGGTTGGAGTCAAGACCCCGAGCGGCCGGCAGATGCGAATCGAACCTGCTCTGGGCGCGGAGCGCCCTTCGCTCTGACGGAGTTGACCGCCGCGGACGAGGCAAGGATCGGCGCACTCGTGAAGAAAGCGGTGAGCTGAGGACTGAGCTCGCCACTGGGCCCCACCCGACCGCGCCTGGTGCGCGACGGCCGCTGGTTGGTCTTGGCGCCTCGGCCGGGCGCGCCGACGAAGCGGAACCGGTCATAGTGCCCGAAGCTGGTGAGATCGAGCCAGGCGACGCCGACGGAGACCGCGAAGGCGGCCCCGCGCAACAGACGGAGACACGATGAGCATGGCCACGAGGACGGGCACGCCGTCGCCGGAGCTGCATCTGGCCGACAGCCACGATCTGATCCGCGTGCAAGGCGCGCGCGTGAACAACCTAAAGGACGTCAGCGTCGTGATCCCGAAGCGCCGGCTGACGGTGTTCACCGGCGTATCCGGCTCGGGCAAGAGCTCGCTGGTCTTCGCCACCATCGCCGCCGAGTCGCAGCGGCTCATCAACGAGACCTACAGCGCCTTCGTGCAGGGCTTCATGCCGACGCTGGCTCGGCCGGAGGTCGACGTGCTCGACGGGCTGACAACGGCGATCATCGTCGACCAGGAGCGGATGGGCGCCAACTCCCGCTCCACCGTCGGCACCGCTACCGACGCCAACGCGATGCTGCGCATCCTCTTCAGCCGGCTCGGGCAGCCCCACATCGGCTCGGCCCAGGCGTTCTCCTTCAACGTCGCGTCGGCCAGCGGGGTCGGTCAGATCCTGGTTCAGAAGGGCCATGCGAAGGCGGAGAAGCGCTCGTTCACGATCACCGGCGGCATGTGCCCGCGATGCGAGGGCATGGGCTCGGTCACCGACTTCGACCTGTACCAGCTGTACGACGACAGCAAGTCGATCAACGAGGGTGCGCTTGCCATCCCCGGCTACAGCGTCGACGGCTGGTACGGTCGCATCTTCAGCGGCTGCGGCTTCTTCGACCCGAACAAGCCGATCCGTGAGTACACCAAGACCGAGCTCCACGACTTGCTTTTCAAGGAGCCGACCAGGATCAAGGTCGACAACATCAACCTGACGTACGAGGGTCTGATCCCGAGAATCCAGAAGTCGTTCCTGTCCAAGAACGTCGACGCGCTGCAGCCGCACATCCGCGCCTTCGTGGAGCGGGCGGTCACGTTCGCCGTCTGTCCCGAGTGCGGCGGCACCCGGCTCAACGAGGCTGCCCGGTCCTCGAAGATCAAGGGGACCAACATCGCCGACGCCTGTGCGATGCAGATCAGCGATCTGGCCCTATGGGTGCGCGGCCTGGACGAGCCGTCGGTGGCGCCGCTGTTGGGGGCGCTGCAGCAGGCCCTCGACTCGTTCGTCGAGATCGGGCTGGGCTACCTCAGCCTCGACCGGTCGACCGGCACGCTGTCGGGCGGCGAGGGGCAGCGCGTCAAGATGATCCGCCACCTCGGGTCGTCGCTCACCGACGTGACCTACGTCTTCGACGAGCCGACGGTCGGGCTGCACCCCCACGACATCCAGCGGATGAACGACCTGCTGCTGCGGCTGCGGGACAAGGGCAACACGGTGCTCGTCGTGGAGCACAAGCCGGAAACGATCGCGATCGCCGACCACGTCGTCGACCTCGGCCCGGGCGCGGGCACGTCTGGCGGCACCGTCTGCTTCGAGGGCACCGTCGAGGGGCTGCGGGCCAGCGGCACGATCACCGGCCGCCATTTCCACGACCGGGCCGCCCTCAAGGAGGCGGTCCGGACGCCCGCCGGCACGCTGGAGATCCGCGGCGCGACGGCGCACAACCTGCGTGACGTCGACGTCGACATCCCGCTCGGTGTACTTGTCGTGGTCACCGGCGTCGCAGGCTCCGGCAAGAGCTCGCTCGTGCACGGGTCGATCCCCGCCGGCGCGGGTGTGGTGTCGATCGACCAGGGCGCCATCCGCGGCTCGCGGCGGAGCAACCCGGCGACGTACACCGGACTGCTCGACCCGATCCGCGACGCTTTCGCGAAGGCCAACGGCGTAAAGGCGGCGCTGTTTAGCGCCAACTCCGAGGGCGCCTGCCCCAACTGCAACGGCGCCGGCGTCATCTACACCGACCTGGCCATGCTGGCCGGCGTCGTCACCACCTGCGAGGAGTGCGAGGGGAAGCGATTCGGGGCATCGGTGCTGGACTATCACCTGGGCGGCCGCGACATCAGCCAGGTGCTCGCGATGTCGGTGACCGAGGCCGGGGAGTTCTTCGGCGCCGGCGAGGCGCGCACGCCGGCCGCGCACGCGATCCTCGACCGGCTCGCCAGCGTCGGGCTCGGCTACCTGAGCATCGGCCAGCCGCTCACTACGCTGTCCGGCGGCGAGCGGCAGCGGCTCAAGCTGGCCACCCACATGGCCGAGAAGGGCGGCGTCTACGTCCTCGACGAGCCGACCGCCGGCCTCCACCTCGCCGACGTCGAGCAGCTACTCGGCCTGCTCGACCGGCTCGTCGACTCCGGCAAGTCGGCCATCGTCATCTCGCATCACCAGGCGGTCATGGCGCACGCCGACTGGATTATCGACCTCGGCCCCGGCGCCGGCCACGACGGCGGCCGGATCGTCTTCGAGGGCACACCCGTCGATCTCGTCGCCGCCCGCTCCACCCTCACCGGCGAGCACCTCGCGGCATACGTCGGCACCTGACCGAAGCCCATGCGGACACCGTGCTCATTCGACGGCATCCCCTGAATCGCGAGGCCGCCGCACTCACGTGGGCCGTCGAATCGGGAGAAACGTCTAGTCGCGGCCCCGAAGCAGGGACACCTGGAAGCCGCGTAGCTCGCCCGTCGCGATGCCGCTTGCGATGGCGGGGTCCTCGTCCATGATCCGGCGAGCGGCCGCCTCGTCGGGCGCCTCGATCACCGCGATCCCGGTGTTGATCCTGCCCAGCGTCGGGCCGGCCATAACCAGCGTCCCCTCGGTCAGCAGGCGCTTCAGACGCTCGAAGTGGAGGCCCCATACCCGCCGCTCCTCGGCCGTCATGGTGGCCGCGAAGTCCTCGCGAGGGGCGTGGAGGAAGTAAATCCACTCGGCCATGGCTGTCCTCGGTCGATTCTGGGCGCAAGCGTGGTTGGCGGGTGAGCCAACGGCTCTTCGCCCGAGTATGGGTATGGGGCCCGGAAACGGGAAGAGGCGGGGCTCGCGCCTCGCCTCTTCGACTATCCAGCGTCGGGGTGCTACCGGAAGAGCACCATCGTCGCCGTCTGGTTGATGTGGCCCATGTACTCCTCGCCGTAGGTGGAGAACCCTACGGTCTGGACATTGGCGAACACCTTGCCGTAGGCCTCCGTCTGTTCCTTGGCCTCCAGCTCGAGCGTTCGCAGAATGCAGTTGAAGTTCAGCAGGCCCTTTGCGCCGGGATGGCGCTTGAGGGCCGCGTCCACTGCCGACGCGGTGTCCTCGACGATGGCCGTCGACTCGAGCACCGCGAGCTTCATCCCTTCGTCGACGCCGCAGTAGAAGCGGACCGAGTCGCCGATGACCTGCTGGGGGCTCCGGACGAATGGCTCACCGCCGATCATCAGGCCGAGCGGGTGGGCCATGAACTGCCCGGCCAGCTCATCGGGCTTCACGCCGAGCGCTTCCGCATAGGCTTTGACGGCGGGTTGGCCGTTGAACTCGATGACTTCGCGAGCCGCTTTGTCCACCCTGGTCGGAACGAGGAACTGGCGTGTGGCGTGGAAGCTCTGGGTCTTGACGATGTCGAATCCGTTCGGGCACTCGAGCAGCGCCAGAACCGCCGCGTCCGATGCGGCGTGACCGGCGGCGGCCACGAACGTCTGCTTGAAGGCGACGTCGTCGCCAGCCGAGCCGCCGATGAAGATGACGTTGGTGAGGTTCCCGAGTCGATCCATGATCCGTTCTTCGGCGCCCGATAGCCCGTCCACCAAGACGAGGCCGACCCAGCGCTCGGGGTCGAGATCGAGCATCTTCTGGCCGATGCGGCCCTCCCATTCGGCGAAGGCGCGGTCGATGCCGTCGATGGAGCCCTTGACCCCATCGACGAGCGCCACTTCGGCGCGCGACACCACAGCCGCGTCGAAGCCCATCGCGACGATCGCACCCTTGGTCATGTGGCCACTCACGATTTCCCCGGCCGTCGTGCAGCCGAACGTGGCCGCCGACGGGAAGGACCTGGCGACTGCCGCCGCGAGCGTCTCCGGATCGTGTTTGGGCGAGGCGAAGTAGACGACGACAGCCGGTTTGCCGAGCTGTTCGGTGAGCCGGGCGCCGACATCGGTCGTTCCGTCCGCCAGCTGTGCAACCTTGATTCCCATTGAACAGCCTCCTCAGAGCGCGACGCTGAGTTCGGCCGCGAGCTCGCGCAGCCTGGCGATGACCACCGGATCGTCGGGTGAGTTCGCGTCGTACTTCGACGGATCGATGCCCTTCAGGATGATCTTGGTGTGCGTCGTAGACGCGAGGATCACGCTGCCCTTGCTGCGCTCCTCGATGATCCGATCGATCATCGCCTTCACTTGGCCTGCCATAGGTATCTCCGTGCACCGCTTCCCACCTGCAGGCCAGACACGGGTGCGCCTGGCTCCACGGGTGCTTGGGACTGACGCAGGTGGTGTCGGCCCGCATACTTCTGGCTGTAGAGGTGTCAAAAGAAGGCCGCCTCGCGAACCAGGAAGATAGGGCGCCACCGGGTTGGCGCGGGGCGTCGCGCGGCTTGGGCTGGCATGAGTCGGCCCGGCTCCTGGCGCTAACATACGTTCCAGGCGGGACCCCGCCGGCGCCTGGTTGGCTGCGGTCCTGGCTACGAGGAGGTATGCGGGTGCGTCATCGGACTTTTGGGCGGCTCGGCTGGCAGGTCGGCGAAGTCGGTTTCGGCATGTGGGGCATGGGTGGCTGGACCGGCTCCGAGGACAAGGAATCGATGGCGTCGCTCGAGCTGGCCGTGTCGAAAGGCGTCAACTTCTTCGACACCGCCCAGGCCTACGGCGATGGTCACAGCGAGCAGCTGCTGGGTCTGCTCCTGGCCGGTCATCGCGGCCAGCGCGTCTTCGCCGCGACCAAGGTTCCTCCGAAGAATAGCCAGTGGCCGAGCCTTCGGGGCGTGCCGATCGCCGATGTCTACCCTCGCGCGTACATGCGCCGGTACGTCGACATCAGCCGCTCGAACCTGGGCGTCGACACGATCGATCTGCTCCAGCTTCACGTCTGGGAGGATGACTGGCTGGCCAGCGGGGAGTTGTCGCAGACCATCGCGGAGCTCAAGGGAGAGGGGTCCATCCGGGCATTCGGGATCAGCCTCAACCGCTGGGAGCCCTGGAACGGCGTGCGTGCGGTGAAGTCGGGTCTCGTCGACTCGGTGCAGGTGATCTACAACATCTTCGACCAGGCGCCCGAGGACCTGCTGTTTCCGGCGTGTCGCGAAAAGGGGGTCGCTGTGATAGCCCGCGTCCCGTTCGACGAGGGCAGCCTGATCGGCAACTTGACGCGACAGTCCAGCTGGCCCGCCGACGACTGGCGAGGCACATACTTCGTGCCGGAGAACCTCGAGGCGTCCGTCGCACGTGCCAACGCCCTCAAGCCGCTCGTGCCAGCAGGCATGACCATGGCCGACATGGCGCTGCGATTCATCCTGTCGAATCCCGACGTGAGCACCGTGATCCCGGGCATGCGCAAGGCCGGGCACGTCGAGGCGAACACCGCGGCCGGGGACGCGGGGCCGCTTCCGCCCGAACTCGTGGCCAGGCTCCGGGCGCACCGCTGGGACCGCAAGCCGACGAGCTGGAGCCAGTAGCGCTCGCTCGGTCGGGCGGCGGGCTGAGGTTCCGGACGGCTCCGTCAGCCGGCCGCGAGTCCGGGCTTGTTCAGGCACAGGCAGAGGTCCCGCTCGACGACCATGTCCCGAAAGCCGCCGGTGTCGACTACCAGGCGGAGCTTGCCTCGGAGTCTGCCGTGGGGGAGGTCCATGTCGGGGCAGGGCCGGTTGATGGCGGGGATTTCGAAGAGAGGCTCGGTCTGCCCGACAGGTAGCCTGTAGATCGGCGCCAGGTCCTGCCAGATCACCCAGTCGTTCGAGAGGGCGGCTATGCCCGTGGCGTACATGCGGATCTCGAGCCGGATGTCGCAGCCTTCGATCGGCTGTCCGTCGTTGGCTACTGCCAGCTCGGCCACCGCGGCCGCGGCGAGATCCAGAGGCGCGGGGCGCACCCGGAAGTCGACACGTAGGGCTCCGCTCGTGCCCGCCGCCTCCTCGTTTCGGCCGAATTCAGACTCGTCGATCACGCCGGCGTTCAGCCTGTCGCGCGGTTGGGTCACGATGATCGGCTGCTCGAATCTTGCGTCCGGATGGTTCAGACGGTCCACCGACACGGCCAGCAGCCAATCGCAGGACAGGAACCGCCAATCCCCGCATGTCGACGGGACGTCTCCTGCCAGGGTGAACTGCACATCCCATGGGATCGTCCGGCCCTTCTCGAAGCCATCTGGAACGGCGAGCGTAGCCGGCACTTCCATCAGGGTCTGGGCTTGTTCGACACTTTGGGACGTTGCCTCGCCACTGTGCGTCCACCACGCCTCCCTGGCTCGCAGGACCGCTCGGACGCCGGCCGCGACGAAGCTCTCGTTTGGCGTGTATTCGAGCCGGATGCTGTGGCTGCCGTCCGGGGTGACCACGAGCTGCGTCCCGTCAACCGCACGCCAATCCCCACCGGTCGCGGTCAGAGGCGGGCTGGGCGCAAGGATGGAGCCGGACGCCGCCTTGCTGACCGACCAAACCGCCATTGCCCCGACGGCGATGTTACGAAAGCGAAGAACGATGAGCAGGACCGCGACGAGCAAGGCCGCCACCGCAATGATCAGGAGGAGCCCCGCTTCCGTGACCAGGGGCCCAGTATCCGGCGCGCCGGACTGGTTCGCGATGACGCCTGTCATGTGCTGACTCACCCTCTCGTCCCGCGCGTTCGTCGAGGCCCTGGCGGCCCCTGCCCTGGCGGACAGTCTGGCAGGTCGAGCGGCGGCGCATCGACCCGAAGGCTCGCGCGATCAGGAAACCCGTTCAGTCGCTCGCGGGTTCAGTGGACGTTCTTGCTGCGCTGCGCGGGTCTCCGGTGCCGGCCGCGTCGCGCGCAAGCCGCCTCAGGACTGCCGGCAGGATGCCGCCCTGGCGGTAGTAGTCGAGCTCGATCGGGCCGTCCAGTCGGGCAGTCGCCTGGAAGCGGCGCTCGACCCGGTCGTCGGCACGGGCCAGGATCGTCACTCGACCCCGCGGCGCGGGCCCGTCGACGGGAAGTTCGATGGTGTAGGCCTCACGGCCGGTGAGGCCCAGGCTGGCTGCGCTCTCGCCCGCGAGGAACTGCAGCGGCAGGATGCCCATGCCCACCAGGTTGGAGCGGTGGATCCGCTCGAAGCTCTCGGCGATGACCGCCCGGACGCCGAGCAAACGCGGCCCCTTGGCCGCCCAGTCGCGCGATGAGCCGGAGCCGTACTCCTTGCCGGCGATGACTATGAGCGGCACGCCCTCGGCCGCATAGCGCATCGCCGCGTCGAAGATCGTGGTTGGCTCGCCGTCCGGCAGATGGACCGTGAACGGTCCCTCGCGGCCCGCGAGGGCGTTGTGGAGGCGGATGTTGGCGAAGGTTCCGCGCACCATGACCTCGTGGTGGCCGCGCCTTGCACCGTAGGAGTTGAACTCGACCGGCGGGACGCCGCGTGCCTGAAGCCACTGACCGGCGGGCGACGATGCCGCGATGGAACCGGCGGGCGAGATGTGATCGGTGGTGACGGAATCGCCGAGGACGCACAACGCACGCGCCCCCTCGATCGCTTCGACGGGCGCCGGCTCGGGCCGCAGACCCACGAAGAAGGGCGGCAGCGCGACATACGTGGAGCCCGAGTCCCAGCGGTAGCGGTTTCCCGACGGCACGTCGAGGGCCTTCCACTGCGGGCCGCCATCGAAGACCGACGCGTACGCCGACAGGAACAGCTCGCTGCTCACGGCCGAACCAACTGTCTTCCGAACCTCCTCGGCCGGCGGCCACAGGTCTCGCAGGAAGACGGGCCTGCCGTCCGAGCCGACCCCCAGCGCTTGCGTCGTCAGGTCGACGTCGACCGTGCCGGCGAGGGCGAACGCGACGACCAGCGGCGGCGAGGCGAGGTAGCTCGCCCGCACCAGAGGATGGATCCGGCCGTCGAAGTTGCGATTGCCCGACAGAACGGCGGCGACCACCAGGTCGTTCTCGTCGATCGCCTTCGCCACCGGGGCGTCCAGCGGTCCGCTGTTGCCGATGCAGGTCGTGCAGCCGTAGCCGACCAGCGCGAAGCCGAGCTTGTCGAGTGGCTCCAGGAGGCCGGCTCCACGCAGATACTCCGTCACGGCTCGGGAGCCCGGCGCCAGGCTCGTCTTCACGGTGGGCGGCACGCTTAGACCGCGGGCGACGGCGTTGCGGGCCAGCAGCCCGGCCGCGACCATGACCGTCGGGTTCGACGTGTTGGTGCAGCTGGTGATGGCCGCGATCGCGACCGAGCCGTTTGCGACTTCGATTGTTCGTCCGGCCGCCTCGACTCGAACGCGCGGATAGGACGCCGCGGCGGCCCCGGCCGCCGCACTTTCGGAGGCCGCTGAGCCCGCGGAATCGGCCTGGTTCGGCGCCCCGGCCGCGAGTCCAGCCCCGACCCCGGCAACTGCCGCTTCCACCTCGAGCCCTTCCGGAAAGGCGGCGCGGAAGTTCGCTCCCAGGTCGCGCAGGGCAACGCGATCCTGCGGTCGGCGGGGACCCGCCAGAGAGGGTTCCACCGAACCAAGGTCCAGCGTCAGGAGCGCATCGAAATCTGGCGTGGCGCCGGGCAGCCGCCACAGGCCCTGCTCCTTCGCGTACCGCTCGACGAGGGCGATGTGATCGTCCGTCCGCCCCGTCAGGCGCAGATAGGCCAGCGTCTCCACGTCGATCGGGAAGAGCGTCGCCGTGGCCCCAAACTCGGGCGACATGTTGGAGATCGTGGCCCGGTCCGCCAGCGCCAGCCCCGCCAGCCCGTCGCCGCTGAACTCCACGAACGTGCCCACGACGCCGTAGGCGCGAAGCATCTGCGTCACCACGAGGACGAGGTCGGTGGCCGTGGCGCCTTCCGGCAGCTCGCCGGAGAGTCGGACGCCTATCACCTTCGGCATCGGCTGGTAGAGCGGCTGGCCCAGCAACACCGCCTCGGCCTCGATTCCACCCACGCCGTAGCCCAGCACGCCCAGTCCGTTGATCATCGTCGTATGAGAGTCGGTCCCGACCAGGGTGTCGGGGAACGCGACCTCGCCCGTGCCGTCCTGGTCGCGCCGGCGGGCCACGACCGACGCCAGGTACTCCAGGTTGACCTGGTGGACGATGCCCGTGCCGGGTGGCACCACGCGCAGGTCGTCGAAGGCGGTCTGGGCCCACCGCAGGAGCTTGTACCGCTCGCCGTTGCGCTCGTACTCGCGCTCGACGTTGAAGGCGAAGGCGCCGGCCGTCCCGTAATGATCGACCTGGACGGAGTGGTCGATCACCAGGTCGGCGGGCACGAGAGGGTTGACCCGGGCCGGGTCGCCGCCGAGTTCCGCCATCGCGTCCCGCATGGCGGCCAGGTCCACGACCGCCGGAACGCCGGTGAAGTCCTGCATGATGACCCGGGCGGGCATGAACGGGATCTCGACGGGCGTTGCGCCCGAGGTGGACGCGGCGCCCGGCTGCCATCCTGCGAGAGCGACGACGTCGGCCTCTCGGACGATCCCGCCGCCGGCGTGCCGGAGAACGTTCTCGAGCAGGATCTTGATCGTGACTGGCAGACGGCCCAGATCCGTGGACAGTGCGGCCTTCGTACCGCCGCCCTGCGCCAGAGCGGAGAGTCGGTAGAAGTCGGGCAGTCCGGGGCCAAGCGAGGCCCGGGCCCCGAACGGATTGCCGGCAGACATGACGCATCTCCTTGTCACGAGCAACTTCTCGGCCGGTCCGACGACGAGCCAGCAAGCTGGCTTGGGCCGAGGCGCCGTCGAGCACGAGCCAGGCGAGCCTGGCTTCAGCGAGCGCACGTGAGTGTGCGTGAGCAAGGAGCGCAGGCGGCAACGTGCCAGCGACGCTGGCGCAGCAGCTTGCGCTGACCCACGGGATCGGCCGGCTGACCGGTCGAGATCTACCCTGGCGGGGGTGCGCCTCTGCCGCCAGGGACAAGCTAGACTCGGGCTGCTGCCGGGTGACAGCTGCCCTACAAGTCAGTCCGAAGAATACCGCCCGCGGCAGTCATAGACGGAGGTCGCGTGAAGAGCGTACCGGCGGTTGGGATCGTCGGCGCGGGGCCCGTGGGGATTGCCCTGGGCGTAGCCATCAGCCGGGCCGGCTGGCGCGTCACTGCGGTGGCCAGCCGCGACTCCGGCCGGCGGGAACGGTTCACCGGGCTCGTTCCGGGCGCCAGTGCCTTCACCGAACCCGCTGCCACCCTCGACGTGGCGGAACTGGTCATTCTCGCTGTCCCCGACGATGCCGTGACGGCCGTTGTCGAGCCAATGCGCTTGCGCAAGGGCCAGACCCTCGTCCACACCAGTGGCGTGCTCGGGGCGGAGGTGCTTGCCCCGGCGCTGGTCGCCGGGAGCCACATCGGGGCGTTCCACCCGCTCGTGTCGTTCACGTCGGACGTGGAAGGATCCGTAGCGGGGTTGAGAGGGGCAACGATCGCCATCGAGGGCGAGGCCACTGCCGTGCGGCTCCTCTCCGACCTCGCCGGAGCGATCGGGGGAGTGGCCATTCGGTTGCCGCGCGGAAGCCGGCCGGCCTATCACGCGGCTGCCGTCCTGGCCTCCGGAGGGATCGTTGCCCTGCTCGACGCGATCGTCTCGCTCGGCGCCGCCGCCGGCCTGGACGAACGCGGCTCGCTGGACGTTTACGGCCGTCTCATGGAGCAGACCCTCGCCAACGCCCGGGCCGTCGGCGTCAGGGCGGCCCTCACCGGACCGATCGCTCGCGGCGATGCGGGCACGCTGGAGGCGCACCTCGGGGCCATCGAGCGGCTGGCCCCGGGCGTCGCCGAGCTCTACCTGGCGGCCGCTCGGCGCGAACTCCTCATCGCCGAGGAGCGGCGCACACTGGCACCGGAGCAGCTGGAGCGTGTCCGGAGCGCGCTTGCAAAGGTCGGCTGACCGGGTACGATTGGGCCCATGCAGCACAGCATCGCGGCCAAGTACGCGGCCTGGCCCGCCGCCCGCTTCGTCCGCCCTGCCGGCCGTGAGTGGGAGCGGCGGCTTGGTCTCCACTCGAGCCTTTCGTTTCAACGGGCGGCCACGCGCCTGACCATCCTGCGCCCATCCCATGGCGGCCTGCTGGTCAGCGGCTGGCGCCCCGTGACCGCGCGTCGGAGCTCTCCGCCGAGCGGTCTCCCCCGGGCTGCCGTCACGATCCGCTGGACAGGTGGGCCGCCGCAGGCCGATCGCAGGTCCAGCCTGGCCGCGGCCCCGTGGCGAGGCTGAGCAGCGCGACCGCTACGTCCGCTGGCGGAATCGTCTACCGGTTCCAGGACTCGATTCCGCAGCTGGTTGTCGGACGTCGCAAGCGCGAGCGCGACTCCCACACCTGGACGCTTCCGAAGGGCACACCCAACCCCGGCGAGAGCCTCGAGCAGACGGCTCTGCGCGAAGTCTGCGAAGAGACGGGTCTCACGGTCCGGATCCTGTCTCCTCTGGATGCCATCAGATACACCTTCGTTCAGCGTGGCACTCGCATCCACAAGACGGTGCACTACTTCATGATGGAGCCCACGGGCGGTGGTCTGGAGAATCACGATCGCGAGTTCGAGGAAGTTCGCTGGATCTCATTCGACGAGGCCGCCACGCTGCTCTCGTTCGAGACCGAGCGCTCCCTCGTCAGTCTTGCCGCCACGCGGCTCCCGGACAGGGCCGCTTGAAAAGCGTGTCCAGCTAGCCCGGCTTCGGGTCACCGGCGCCCTACAGCACTACCGGAGGTCGACTTCCTAGATGGCACAGCCCCACGACGCGCCGCGGGCGACGCCGCTCGCCGATCGACACGCGGCACTTGGGGCGCGCATGGTGGAGTTCGCCGGCTGGCTGATGCCGCTCCAGTACACGAGCATCCTCGAGGAACACCGAGCCGTCCGCGAGCGAGCGGGGCTGTTCGACCTTTCCCACATGGGTGAGCTCTTCATCGAGGGTCCTGACGCGGCAGCGGGGCTGGGCCGCGCCCTGACGTCGGATCCGGCGAACCTCAAGATTGGTCGGGCGCACTACTCGATGATCTGTTTCCCGGACGGCGGCATTCTCGACGACCTGATCGTGTACCGGTTGGGCGAGCAACGGTTCATGGTGGTGGCCAATGCGTCGAACGCCGGGGCCGTCAGCGACGCCCTGATCGAGAGGCTGGCCGGCCTTCGGGTCATCCTCGACGACCGATCGTTGGCGACCGCGCTCGTGGCCATCCAGGGCCCCCGAGCAGCCGGCATCCTGGCGCCTCTCACCGACGTGGCCCTTGACGGGCTGCGCTACTTCGCGATAGCGGAGGGGAACGTGGCCGGCGTGCCGGCATTCGTGGCCCGGACCGGGTACACGGGCGAGGACGGCTTCGAGATCGTCGTCGACGGCCACTCCGCGGCCGCGGTGTGGGATCCCCTTATCGCGGCAGGCAAGGCTGAAGGCCTGGTTGCGGTTGGGCTCGGGGCCCGCGACACGCTGAGGCTCGAGGCGGGAATGCCCCTGTACGGCAGCGAACTCGGCCCCGATACCACGCCGTTCGAGGCCGGCCAGGGCCGCGTGGTGGCTTTCGCGAAGGAAGGCGACTTCGTCGGTCGGTCGGCCCTGGAGAAGGCCCAGGCTGCGGGACCTCGAAAGAGGTTGGTGGGTCTCATCGTTCGCGGCCGCGGAATCGCCCGCCATGGCTATGAGGTGTTCTCCGGAAGTCGGCGGATCGGCAAGGTCACGAGCGGGACGCAGTCGCCGACACTCGGCGAGCCGATCGCAATGGCGTACGTGATGCCTTCCGAGGCTGAGCCCGGTACGATAGTCGCCGTCGGCATTCGAGATCAGCGAGTCCAGGCCGAGGTCGTGGCCCTGCCCTTCTACCGAAGGCCGGTCTGAGGACCAGGCTCGTGGGGCTGACCGGCGAAAGGAGGAGAGCAAGGCAATGGTGCCCCAGGATCTGCGCTACACCAAAGAGCATGAGTGGGTCCGCATCGAGGGCGACATTGCGACGGTTGGGATCACCGCTTACGCGGCCGAGCAACTCGGGGACATAGTCTTCGTGGAACTGCCCGAGATCGGCCGAACCGTCGCCCAGTTCGCGGCCGTCGGCGTGATCGAGTCGGTCAAGGCCGTCAGCGACCTCTTCGCACCGGTGGGCGGCGACGTGGTCGAGTCGAACGCCGAGCTTTCTTCTGCGCCCGAGTTGCTCAACAGCGATCCGTTCGGGAAGGGCTGGATGCTGCGGATCAAGGTCACCGATGCCGCCCAGTTCGGCGGCCTTCTCGATCCCGCGGCGTACGAGGCGCTCACGGCGGAAGGCTGAGGTGGGCGCCAGGACTGAGACGGTCTAGCAGGGAGCTGGCTCGATGGCCTACGGCTCGCACACCACAGAAGATCGGGCCCGAATGCTGCGGACGATCGGCGTCGGTTCGGTCGATGACCTGTTCGCCGACATCCCGGCCTCGCTGCGGTCCTCAGGTCTCGATCTGCCGGCTCCCGAGTCGGAAGCCGAGCTGTCGACTCGACTGCTCAGGCTGGCGGAACGCAATCGGGTCGATCTGATCAGCTTCCTGGGCGCCGGGGCATACCGTCATTTCACTCCGCCCGTCGTCGATCAGCTGCTCCTGCGGGGCGAGTTCTACACCGCCTATACGCCGTACCAGCCTGAGATCAGCCAGGGCACGCTCCAGACCATCTACGAATACCAGTCTCTGATGGCCGAGCTTACCGGCCTGGACGTCGTGTCCGCCTCGCACTACGACGGGGCCACGGCCACGGCTGAGGCAGCCTTGATGACGTGCCGGGCCACACGCCGGGAGCGCGTGCTGGTGAGCGCCGGAGTCCACCCCCACTATCGCGAGACCCTTCGCACCTACTTCGGAGGGACCTCGCTCGTGGCCGACGAGATCCCGCTCGTGACCGACGGCCCGGCCGCCGGCACGACCGACATGATTGCCCTGGAGCGGATGTTCGCCGACCCGGAGCTTCCCGTGGCCGGCGTTGTGGTCGCGAACCCGAGCTTCCTGGGTCTGCTGGAGCCAATGGCTGAGATCGGGCGTCTGGCCCATGGCGCCGGCGCGCTCTTCGTTTCGGTCGTTGAGCCGGTTTCACTCGCCGTCCTCGCCACGCCGGGCGAGTACGGCGCGGACATTGCCGCCGGTGACGGTCAGCCGCTCGGCATCCCGCTTGCATACGGAGGCCCGTACCTGGGCATCCTGGCCTGCCGCGAGGCGCTGGTCCGGGGCATCCCCGGTCGTCTCGTCGGCATGACCGCGGACGTCGACGGTAGACGAGCGTTCGTCATGACCCTCCGGGCCCGCGAGCAGGACATCCGGCGCGAGAAGGCCTCGAGCAACATATGCACGAACCAGGCGCTGTGCGCTCTGGCTGCGTCGATCTATCTCGCCGCGCTGGGGCCGCACGGTCTGCGTGACGTGGCCGCGCTCGGAGCCGCGCGAGCCGCCGAGTTGGAAACGGCCCTGGCCGCCGCCGGCGCGCCGCGGCTGCACTCCGGCCCATATCTGAACGAGTTCGCCGTCCGCGTCCCGAACGCGAAGGCCATCCATTCCCGCCTCATCGGCCGTGGCATCCTGGCCGGCCTCCTGCTGGCCCGTGTCCTTCCGGACGACCCGTCGCTCGCCGACTCGCTTCTGGTCTGCGCCACCGAGGTAACGACGCCCGAGGACATCGGAGTCTTCGGGGCGGCCCTCGGAGAGGAGCTGATAGGGGCCGCCGGGCGGGCGGGTGCCGGGAGGGTGCGTGCCGGTCGGGGTCGTGCCGCGGGACGGCAGCATGGCTCGGGACCGAGCGACGTGGCTGGGCCCGGGTCCACAGCTCAGCCCGGGGGGGCCGCCCGATGACGGTCGCCGGAGATCGCCTGGGCCCAACCATATTCGAACGATCGCGACCGGGTCGGGGCGGTGGCAAGGTGCCGCATCCTCCCAAGGATGCTCTGGCGCGCATCCCCGCCGGCTATCTGCGCGCGGAGGGGCCGCGATTGCCCGAGGTCTCGGAGCCGGAGCTGACCCGCCACTACGTGAACCTGAGCCAGCTCAACTATGCGGTGGACACGGGCTTCTATCCGCTTGGCTCGTGCACCATGAAGTACAACCCCAAGATCGATGAATGGGCCGCCCGTCTGACCGGCTTCGCGGCTCTTCATCCGCTGGTCCCCGACGCACTCTCGCAGGGAACACTCCAGCTTCTCTGGGAGCTCGAGGCGGCGCTCGCCGAGATCGGCGGCATGAAGGCCGTGACACTCCAGCCGGCAGCCGGCGCCCAGGGCGAGCTCACCGGCATCCTCATGGTCCGGGCCTACCACCGCAGTCGTGGCGATGCCGATCGGACCGAGGTTCTGGTCCCCGACTCCGCCCACGGCACGAACCCCGCCACGGCGTCGATGGCCGGGTTCAGGACGGTGTCCATTCCGTCCGCTCCCGACGGTGGAGTTGACGTCGAGGCGTTCCGGTCGGCGCTGGGCCCGAGGACGGCGGCGGTGATGATCACCAACCCGTCGACGCTCGGACTCTTCGAGGCTCGCCTGTGCGAGTTGCTGGATGCGGTTCACGAGGCCGGTGCGCTTGCCTACATGGATGGGGCCAACCTCAACGCCATCATGGGCCGCTTCAAGCCCGGCGAGGCCGGTTTCGACGTGATGCACATCAACGTCCACAAGACGTTCTCCACGCCCCACGGCGGGGGCGGTCCGGGAGCCGGACCGGTGGGAGTAGGGGAGAAGCTGCTGCCGTTCCTGCCGTCGCCTCGAGTTCTGCGCTCGCTCGACGGCAGCTACCGCCTGGAGGAACCGGGCGAGCGGCCGGCGAGCATCGGCAGAGTCCGGGCCTTCGTCGGCAACACCGGGGTTCTCGTCCGCGCCTACGCCTACATCCGCGCCCATGGCGCTGCGGGCTTGTGCGAGGTCAGCGAGGATGCAGTCCTGGCGGCCAACTACCTGAAGGCTCGCCTGTCGGATGTGCTGGACGTGCCGTTCAGCAGGCCCTGCATGCACGAGTTCGTGGCCTCGTCGGCGACCCTCAAGCTGCAGACGGGTATTCGTACGCTGGACGTGGCTAAGAGGCTCATCGACTACGGCTTCCACCCGCCCACGGTGTACTTCCCGCTGACCGTCGAGGAAGCTCTCCTCATCGAACCGACCGAAACCGAGTCGATCGAGACCCTCGATGCCTTCGTCGAGGCTTTGAGAGGCATAGTGGCCGAGGCCCACACCGATCCGGAGATACTTCAGTCGGCGCCCCACGGTTCGCCGGTACGTCGGCTCGACGAGACCATGGCCGCTCGCCAGCCGAATCTCCGCTGGAAGGCCATGACCGGTAGCCTGGCGCCGTGCCCGGACTGAGTGACACGGAGCGTCGAGCGGTTGCGGCCCAGGCGGAGCAAGGGCCGAGCCCGAGATTCGTCCGGAGTGAATTGGCGCTCTTGAGCGCACGCATTATTCACGCGTCATGCGCCCATCCCTGGCTGCTTCCACCGATCTAGTAGCCCGATAGGGCACGTTTGACACCCTGACGGTGCGTGGGCATAGTACGGCCAGGTAACAGCCCGGCGCCGCCCGTAGACCAAACACAAGTCACCTCGGTTCTGCCCTACCCTGATGGAGGCGAGATGCCGAAGGCCATAGCCTCGGCTGTTGGGTTGGTTTCGTTAGGGAGCTGCCTGGATGCGTTGGCGTTTGATCGGCGTGCTCACGGCTGGGATCTTGGTCGCGAGCGCATGCGGTCAGTCGACGGGCACAGCTTCGCCCTCTCACTCGTCCTCGCCGGCCGCATCCGCGTCTCGCCCCGGGACCACGGCCGCACCCCCGAGTCCGAAGGGAAGCAAGGGAAGCCCGGTCCCCTCGGCCACTCTGGCGCCGCCCGATCTCACGGGCACCACGTACAACGCTACGACGCCCAAGGCCAAGGGCGGCAGCGTCACCCTGGCCGAATGGCAGTTCCCTGACATGGTGAATCCGTACTACGCGACGTCCAGCGTGGCCTGGACCGACATCGTGGTTTCGGACAGCATGTTCGACAGCCTGGTGACCGTCACGCCTGACCTCAAGTACGTCCCCGACCTCGCCACCAACGTGCCGACGCTGGACAACGGTGGCGTGGTCCTCAAAGGCAGCGGCATGGACGTCACCTGGAAGCTCCGCCCCGGTATGGAGTGGTCCGATAGTCAGCCGATCAACTGCGACGACATCAAGGCCACATGGCAGTGGATGGTGAACAAGGACCAGCCCGCCAATGTCCTTGCCAGTGGCACGATCGGCTGGCAGGACGTCACCGGCGTCGAGGGCGGCAATGGCACCAACTGTGTCATGCACTTCGGCAAAGTGTTCGAGGGCTATCTGACCCTCGTCCACCCGCTGCTGCCGGCCCACTACATCACGACCGTCCCGGTCAAGAGCGCGGTCAGCCAGCTGTACCCGCTGACCGACCTGTCGTCCGGCGTCTACAGCGGCCCGTACATCCCCGTCAGCGTGACGAGCCACACCAAGATAACCCTGGAACCGAACCCGAAGTGGGGAACAATCAGCGGCCACGCGCCGTGGCTTTCGTCGGTCAGCTGGAAGTTCTACGGTGATTTCAAGACGATGATCGACGGTTTCGAGGCCGGTGAGTACGACGTCGGCCAGGATCTCAACAACGATGACGACCCGGCCCTCACGACAATCGACCCCGGCAGGAAGATCTCCAGCGACTCCCTGACGTACGAGCTGCTCGCCTTCAACAACGCCAGCATCAAGACGAAGTTCGGCAGCGATACCAACACCATCATCGGGGCAATCAAGCTCGCGACCGACCGTGAGGCCATCGCACGGCTGCCTCTTGTGGGCGGCGTGACGGTAACCAACAACTTCGTGTCACCCAAGGCCTGGTACTACGAGGACACCGACGGCTCCACCGCCGCCGATCCGACCACTGCCTTCACGCTCCTCGCGAACGCCGGCTGGGCCAAGGGCGCCGACGGGTACCTGACCAAGGGCGGCAAGGTCCTCGAGCTCAACTACTGCAGCACAACCCGCCAGTTCCGCCTCGATACGCTCAGTCTCATGGCCAACCAGCTCCGGCAGATTGGCATCAAGGTCGACATAAACGCGGTGGTAGACTCGCAGGTCTTCGGCGCCTGGGGGACTCCGACGCCCCCAACGCCCTGCAATCTACGGGACGGGAACTTCGACGTCGCCGAATTCTCCTACGTCTCGCGTTTCGATCCGTTGGATGGCTATACGATCTACTACTCCAGCCAGACCCCGGACAACGTGCCGCACGACGGGGGGAACATCACTCGCATCAGTCTCCCCGCTCTCGACGCGGCCTATGACGCTGTCGCCGGCACCGTCGACTTCTCGCAGCTTCGTTCGGCCATGTTCGCCATCCAGGACATCTACGCTTCCGACCGGAACACCTACGAACTGCCGCTCTACTTCCGCAAGGACATCTGGCTCGTGAACCCCAAGCTCCACAACTTCACAGGCAACCCAACTTCGTCCGCAGGTGAGTGGAACATCGGCGACTGGTGGGTCGGCTAACATGCCTATCTCAATCGGTCGGTCCTCAGATAACATCTTCCGCGTTCGCAGTGATGCGTTGCGGATCCTATGGGAGGAAGCAGCGCCCTGTTCGGTAGCCTGCTTCATAGCATTCGAGCGACGAAGGAGGTGGATCTAGCGAAGATGTCGGGCGTCTCACTTCGCCCGAGAGGTCCCCGTTGTTGCGGCTCCTGAACTCGGCCGGGATGTGCCCAATCCATTCAGAAACCAGATCCCAGGCCATCGCAGACATGGGTCAGCAGACCCGGATGGCCAGTCTGGCGGCTGCGGGGCGTAACGATTTTGGGAAAGGTAATTCCCCAGGAAGGGGGAGCATCTCCAGAAGGAGGAGCGTTGCATGCGTAAACGGCTTCTTGGCCTACTCGCCATCGGCGCAATCGTGGCGAGCGCCTGCACTAGTTCATCCGCGACACCAAGCCCAACACCCACCCCTGGGCCGACGGCCACGCCCGTAGCTACGCCGACGCCGACGCCGGCGCCAATTGACCTGACCACCACGACCTACAAGGCAGAGCCCGTTGGCAAGACGGGCGGCAAGCTCGTCCTCGGCGAGTGGCAGGAGCCGGACACGGCGTTCATCGGCGAATATGACAACTCGGCCACCGACTACGAAGCCTTTGGCATGTCCCTGTGGAATCTTTGGAGTGCCACGGCCGACTACAAGTGGTATGGCCAGCTGGCGAGCAACATTCCGACCGTTGCCAACGGCGGCGTCGTTACGAACGCCTCCGGCGGGATGGACGTCACGATCAACCTCGTGCCCGGGGCACTGTGGTCCGACGGCCAGCCGATCACCTGCGACGACCTGGCGTACCAGTGGAAGTGGCAGATGGATCCGGCCCAGAATGGCAACATTCAGGGCACGCTGGGCTGGGAGGACATCTCCGGCGTTGACGGCGGCTTGACCAGCACCTGCGTCGTCCACTTCAAGACGGCGTTCGAGGCGTATCTCACGCTCTGGGCACCTCTGTACCCGAAGCACTACCTCCAGACCGTCTCGGTCGCGGATGCCTTCAACAAGCTTTACACCTCGGACAAACTGACCTCTGGCGTCTATAGCGGCCCGTACATCCCGAGCAAGTGGGCAGCCGGCGCAGAGATCGATTTCGTTCCAAACGCGCAGTTCTGGGCGACCATCAAGAAGTCCAAGGCGCCTTTCGATTCCGTGGTCTTCTCGTACTTCGGCGACTCGACGGCTGAGATGGCCGCCTTCAAGACCGGCGCCGTCGACGTCGCGATGAACTACAACCAGAACGATCTTCCCGCGTTGACCACCTCCGGCATCCCCACGGCGTCGGTCGACGCCATCGCTGGGACGACGTACGAGCAGAACTCGTGGAACTACGCGGATCTGACCAAGAAGTTCGGGGCCGACGGCGCGAAGGCGCTGATGACGGCTCTGCACTACGCCTACGACAAGGCGTCCATCATCACGCGCATCGTCGCCGGCAATGCGGTGGCGACGTGCAACTTCAGCACGTCTTTGCAGTGGTGGTACAAGGACGAAACCTGTCCGACCTACGATGTCACCAAGGCCAACTCCATCCTGGATGCGGCCGGGTTCACCATGGGTTCCGACGGTGTCCGAGTGGCGCCGAACGGCACAAAGGTCGAAGTGCTCGGCTGCACCAGCAAGGCTCGCACCTACCGGGTCAACACACTGACTCTTCTTGTTGCGCAGCTGGCGCAAATCGGCGTCAAACTCGATGTCAAGCCTGTTCCGACCATTCCTGACCTGTTTGGCGGTTGGTCCCTGCAGGGAGCCGACGTTCCGTGCAACACCACGCACGGCAACTTCGACGTTGCCGAGTTCGCGTGGGTCTCCGGAGTCGATCCGGACGGCATCGTCCTTCTCTACGAGTCCAAGTACGACCCGAGCCAGGGCGATCACAGCGGCTCGAACTACATCCGCGTGAACAACCCAACTCTCGACACAACCCTCGTTGCAATGAACAACACCGTCGACCTGATCAAGGTCAGGCAAGACATGGAGACGGTGCAGGATCTCTACGCCAACGCAGACAACGCCTTCCCAGAGATCCCTCTCTACTTCTGGAAGACCGTAGAGTTGAAGGCAACTAGTCTGCACAACGTCGTGAACAACGCGACCAGTGCGACCAATACCTGGAACATCGAGGACTGGTGGCGAGGGTAGCTCTCTCGAGCTGATCGTTCGCAAACAGATCTCGGCATAACGATGCGGGATTGCGGCGCTCATCGGCGCAATCCCGCATCCCACAAATGAGACCGTGAATTGACCCGCTACATCGTTCGCCGGCTCATCGGCGCCATCCCTACACTCTTTGTGATCTCCCTGCTGATCTACGGCTTCGTGCTGCTGTCGCCGGGCGGTCCGACGGCGCGATTCACGAACAATCCGAGGATCACGGCCGCGGCTCTGGCCGCGTTCGAGCACCGATGGGGTCTGGATCAGCCGATCTACGTCCAGTACTGCCGCTGGCTGGGCGCATGCAATCCCGATGGCCAGGGGCTTGGCGTCTTCATGAGCAACCATGGGTTGCCCAACTTCTTCCCGGGCTTCCTCGGAGGTGGCAGCAACGGCGTCCTTCATCTCGACATGGGCCTTTCGAGCGCCAACGGTCAGCCGGTCTCCGACATAATCGCCGAACGGTTTCCCCGGACTCTCGTGCTGGCCGGTGTGGCCCTGGTCCTGTGGATGACCCTGGCGCTGGTCCTTGGTGTGATCGCGGCCGTCAAGCGGTATTCGAAGATCGACAACACGATCACGGTCTTCAACTACATAGCGTATTCGTTCCCGACGTTCTGGCTGGGTCTCCTGCTGATCGTCATCTTCACGGCGGCGCTGGGGTGGCTGCCTGCGGGGGGGATGTGGGATCCAAAGGTCGATCCTTCACCCAACTACTTTTTCGGTTCGTCTGAGTACTGGTCCTTCTTCGGCCAACATCCGCTGACAGTGTTTGTGGATCTGATACGTCACTTGATCCTGCCAGTTGTGACACTTGTCGCCGTCAGCGTCGCCGGAGATTCGCGCTTTGTACGCGCGGCCATGATCGACGCCATGCGCCAGGACTACGTCCGCACTGCCCGGGCCAAGGGCGTCCCGGAGAGGCGCGTCATCTTCAAACATGCGCTTCGCAACGCGCTGTTGCCGGTGGTGACCGATATCGGTCTCGAGCTTCCTTTCCTCTTCACCGGCGCGATTGCGACAGAGACTGTCTTCAGCTGGCCGGGAATGGGTCAGCAGTTCATCGATTCGATCGGCAAGTACGACTATCCCGTGGTGATGGGCATTTCCGTGATCACAGCCGTCCTCGTCGTTGCGGCCAACTTGCTGGCGGATATCGTCTACGCGATCGTGGACCCGAGGATCAGTTATGGGTGAGATTGAGCAGGCCAGGATCGTTGAGACACCCGCGGACCTCGAGGAGTTGCTGGCCGCCCACCCCGACTACGACGTTCAGCTCGAGTCGCTGAACCAGCGGCAGCTCGCATGGCGGCGCTTCAAGCGCCACAGGATGGCCCTGATCGGGTCGTCGTTGTTCCTGTCCATGGTCGTCATCGGGATCGTGGGGCCGTTCCTGCTGCCCTTCGACAGGTCCGCCCTGGTGCCGGTGGACCAGATCGTCCAGAACGGGCGGCCGCCCATGCTGTACCCGTACTTTCATCCGTTCGGCGAGACCCAGCAGCTCCAGTACGATGTGCTGACCCTTGTCGTCAACGGTATCGGGCTCTCGCTCCTGATCAGCGTCGGCGCAACTGTCATCTCCACGATCATCGGCACGATCGTCGGCGGCGTCGCCGGATACTTCGGCGGCTGGCTGGACACGATCCTGATGCGCATCGTGGATGCCCTCCTGGCCATGCCTCTGATCTACCTGATCCTCGTCTTCTCCGAGTTCCTCGGTGGCGGTAGCTGGCTTACCGTCATGATCATCTTCGCCTTGCTCGGGTGGCTGCAGACGGCCAGATTGGTCCGGAGCGTCATGCTCAGCCTGCGCGGAGAGGATTACGTCGACGCCGCCCGGGTCGCGGGCGTCTCCGAGATGCGGATCATCTTCCGCCACCTGCTTCCCAACGCTCTCTCGCCGATCATCGTGGCCGCGACGCTGAGCATTGCCGCCTTCATCACCGCCGAGGCGTTCGTCAGCTTCGTCGGTTACGGCATCGATCCGGCTACGCCAACCCTCGGCAATATCCTCAGCGGCGCGCAGCAGGCGATCGGGTCCGGCAACTGGTGGTGGGCCGTCTTCCCGGGCGTGGCCATCGTCCTCATCGTGCTGGGCATCAACTTCATGGGCGACGGCCTCCAGGACGCGCTCGACCCGAGGGCCAAGATATGAAGCAGAAGCCGGACCCCACCGAGCACGGGACTGGCTTGCCGGTCTCCGGTCCTCCGACGGACCCGGACGTCCTGCTCGACGTGCGGGGCCTCCGAACCTACTTCCACGTGATGGACGGGACAGTCAGAGCCGTTGACGGCGTCGACTTCTCCCTGAAGCGTGGCCAGACTCTGGGGATCGTCGGTGAGTCGGGCTGCGGCAAGAGCGTCACGGCGCTGACGATCATGCAGCTGCTGGATATCCCTCCCGGCGAGATCGTCGACGGCGAGATCTGGTTCGACGGGCGTGATCTGCTGACTCTTCGGCCGGAGGAGTTGGGCCGTGTGCGCGGCGCGGACATCGCGATGATCTTCCAGGAGCCGATGACGAGCCTGAACCCGGTCTTCACCATCGGCGACCAGATCTCCGAGGCGATCATCCTTCACCAGCACGTCGGTAAGAAAGAGGCAATGGCGCGGGCCATCGACTCTCTCAAGGCGGTCGGTATCCCGGCCCCCGAGCGCCGTGTCAAGCAGTATCCCCACGAGATGAGCGGGGGTATCAGGCAGCGAGTCATGATTGCCATGGCTCTCTCCTGCCATCCCAAGCTGATCATCGCCGACGAGCCCACGACGGCCCTAGACGTCACGATCCAGGCGCAGATTCTCGAGCTGATCAAGAAGATCCAGGTTGACTCGGGTGCCGCCCTGCTCCTGATCACCCACGACCTCGCGGTCGTGGCCGAGACCGTTCAGAACGTGGCCGTCATGTATGCCGGTCGAGTCGTCGAAGCGGGACCGGTCGAGGATGTGCTCCTCCGTCCACAGCACCCCTACACACTGGGACTGCTCAGCTCGATCCCGGCCCTGCACAAGCGGGGTCGCCAGCTCGACGTGATCAAGGGCGTCGTTCCGAACCCGTTCCGAATGCCTCCCGGCTGCAAGTTCGGGCCACGCTGTCCATACGCCTGGGACAAGTGCAGGCAGAGCGAGCCGGAACTCGTGGCCATCCCCGGCCGGGCGGTAAAGTCACGCTGCTTCCTCCACGAGCTGGACGCTGCCACTCGGCGGGCGGAATTCGATCGGGTGGCCGTTGCCACCGTCTCCGGCGAGACACGCTGAGGCGGGGCACACAGTGGAGAGGTTCATGGCATCGATGACGAGTCTGACGGATGCTCCGCGGGCCGCCGCCCGGCTGTCGCTGCGACGCGCAAGCCTCATGAGCCCGACCGTAGCGGCCACCAGGGGAAAGGCGCGATGAGATTGCTCACGGCATGGAAGAGGCCCCTGGCGATGATCGCGGGGATTCTCCTCATCCTGGGAATGGCCCTCCCATGGGTCTACGTCGTTGAGCCGCTCGTCTCCCTGAACGCCAATCTCAGAGGGTTCGAAGACGTCGGGCTTCTTGTCGCAATCGCGGGCGCGGTCATCATCGCTCTGGCGTCCGGCCGCACCCCGCTACGGGCCCGCATTGCCGGGCCGTTGATAGTGGTCCTGGCCGCCGGCTGCGAAGTCTTCGCCCTGTACCGCATCGTCGATACGCACTGGGCCATCACTCTGGTAACCAGCAAGACGTTCTCGACCGGCGTCATCGAGAACATTCACCTGAGCCCGCTGGTCGCCAAGGCAAGTCTCAGTCTGGCGTCGGGCCTCTACGTGATCGCGGTCGCGTCCGTGATGGCGATCGTTGGAGGGGTCCTCATTGCCCTGGATGGGATCTTCCCGGCCCCGGCGCCGTCCAGGACGTCCTCAGTTGTGTCGACCCGTGTGGCGGCGGGGGTCTCCGTGTTCGCCCGGCGCGAACTCCCGCAGCATGATGAGGCGCCGCGGGTTCTCCTCGAAGTCCGCAACGTCAAGACCTACTACCCCATCTACGGCGGGATACTGCGTCGCCGCGTCGGCAGTGTCTACGCCGTCGATGACGTCAGTCTGACGATCAACCGGGGCGAGAAGTTCGGCCTGGTGGGAGAGTCCGGTTGCGGCAAGACGACCCTGGGTCGGACGATCCTGCGCCTGGAGAAGGCGACCGCCGGCTCCATAACGATGGACGGTCACGATCTTCTGGCCATGCGGGGTCCTGCACTCAAGCGCATGCGGCGGCGCATGCAACTCATCTTCCAGGACCCCTACGGCTCGCTCAACCCGCGCATGCCGGTAAGTGACATCATCGGGGAGGGGCTGCTCGCGCAAGCTGACTCGGCGAACGGCTGGGGCCGCCGCCCTGTTCGCGACGAGAGAGTTGGCGATTACCTTGATGCGGTCGGGCTACGCCGCGACTACTCGCGGCGATATGCGCACGAGTTCTCCGGCGGCCAACGCCAGCGCATCGGCATCGCCCGGGCGCTCTCGCTGGACCCGGAATTCGTCGTCTGTGACGAGCCCGTTTCCGCCCTCGACGTGTCGATCCAGTCGCAGATCCTCAACTTGCTGTCCGAATTGCGGGACCAGTTCAACCTCACGTACCTGTTCATCGCCCACAACCTGTCCGTGGTGCAGTACTTCTGCGACCGCATCGGGGTCATGTATCTCGGCAAGCTCGTCGAAGTGGCCTCCACGGACGCCCTCTACGATCACCCGCGCCACCCCTACTCGGTCGCGCTTCTGTCCGCCATACCCGTTCCGGACCCTCGCGTTCGCAAGAAGCGCCTGATCCTCAAGGGGGATGTCCCGTCGCCTGCCAACCCGCCCTCGGGCTGCCGGTTCCACACCCGCTGCTGGCTGCGCGAGAAGCTCGGAAACCCGGACGTATGTTCGACCGTGGATCCTCCGCTCACGGACGTGGGCGGTGGTCAGATGTCGGCCTGCCATTTCGCCGAGCAGGTGTCGGACCAGGCAGCTGAAGAAGCGGCCGCAAGGCAGTCCGTTATCGACACGGCCAGCGCCGACGCCTAGGAGTCCCGATTCTCCGGGAGGAACGCCTCGCGTCCGAGGCTGAGTGACGGGGACTCGGCCGGCTCGCTAAGGTTGTATGCCTCAGAAGGCGATGCCCTCGGTCAGGCTGCCAACCGTCCGCTTCGGTGCGCCGAAGCCGGTCCCGCGGGGAGGCAGCGAGCAGAAAGGAAGCGAGCTTGAAGCGCTGGGCTTCGGTCCTGGCTGTCTCTACCCTGCTGGCAGTGGCCTGCGGAAGGGGCCCGAGTGCGACGGTGCAGCACGCGGGTCCCAGGGAAGGCGGGATTCTGACGGTCGCGCTGGATTCCGACATTCGCTATGCCGATCCGGCGCTGGTCAGCGACGACAGCTCCCTGTACGTCGCCAATCAGGTCGTCGAAGGTCTGGTCGGTCTCGGGCCCGGGACGATCAGCGACGTCGTCCCCGTCCTCGCGTCCGCCATGCCGACGGTCGGTTCCGATGGCCTGACGTACACGTTCAAGCTTCGCTCCGGCATCAAGTTCCATGACGGAACCGACTTCGACGCCGCGGCCGTCAAGTTCAACTACGACCGCTGGAATGCCTTTCCCAAGGGCGCTCTCCAGAACAACGCCTATTACTTCGCTGCGGCCTTCGGTGGCTTCGGCGCGTTGTCCAACCTGGCGAAGGTGGATGCGCCCGATCCCTCCACGGTCGTCTTCCACCTGCGGCACGCCCAGAGCGACTTCCTGATCAGCCAGGCCGTTTCCGCATTCGGCATCCAGAGCCCGACGGCCATCCGGAAGAACGACGGCAACAACGCGGACCTGACCAAGAATCCATACGCCCGCGGCGCCAACGGTCAGGGCAATGCCATGGTCGGCACCGGCCCGTTCATGTTCAACGATTGGGTGGGCGGTGACCACGTCGCCCTGATCAGGAACCCCAACTACTGGAATGCGCAGTCCGAGCCGTTCCTCGCCCAGATCATCTTCAAGGTCTTCGCGACCCCTGCGGCGAAGCTTGCGGCACTTCAATCCGGTGCCGTGGACCTTGTCGAGACACTGGATCCGGCTGCCGTCGAGATCGTCGAGACCGCCGAGGCCGGAGCCTCCAATGCCGTCGCCGGGGCTTCGAGTGTCGTCCTCCTCGACCGCGGCAACGGCTGCAACCTTACTCAGCTGGCGATGAACGACAGCAATCTGTTCTCCAGCAGCGGCGTTCGCCTGGCGGTCGCGTCCGCCGTCAACAGGTCCTCTTACATCTCCGGCTTCTACGCGGGCGAAGCCAGCGTGGCCGACAGCTGGCTGCCGGCTGGGGCGCTGTACTACAAGCGTGAGTACCTGCCGACTCACAACGTAACCGGGGCAATGGGAGACCTCGCCCAGGCCGGTGTGTCCGGGAGTGGACTCACCGTGGACCTGTGGTATCCGACTGGCGCCCCGGCCCTGATCTTCCCCAACGCACAAGGCCTGGCCCAGGCGGTCGCCCTTGACCTTCGGGCAGTCGGCTTCACAGTCAACCTCAGGAACGAGGCCTACTCGCCAAACTACCTGGCCGATCAGGCTGCCGGGAAGCTCCCGCTGTGGCTGCAGAGCCAGTCCTGCAATTGGGCCAGCCCGGACGATTTCCTGTACAGAGCCTTCCACTACGTCAACGGGGCGCCATCGCAGATGTTCAACTACAAGAACGACGCTCTGAACGCGGTCATGACAGGCGCCGTTTCGGAGACGACGACGGCCAAGGCGAAAGCCGACTGGGAAAGGGCGCAGGATCTCATCAGGGCCGACCTGCCGACCGTGCCGCTCCTCGACGCCAAGCTGCCCGCTGCCAGCCGGAGTTACGTGATGGGCTTCGTCGCGGCCGGCAACAGGGTGGAGACCCTCTCGACCGTGTGGCTGAACAAGTAGAAGCCGATCGCGAGCCAGGCGAAGCCTGGCTTTCGGGCGAAGCCTGGCTTTCGGGCGGCCGATGCCGTGGCCGGCGCTGGCTGGCACGGTGTTGCCCGCCTCTTGCGGGCGGACCGCCGTCCTGTCCGCGGCTAGACTTGATTCATGCAGCCGCTTCGTATCGCACTGGCGCAACTGGCGCCGCGTCTGGGCGTCTTGGACGACAACCTGGCCGTACACCGTGAGGCTCTGGCCGCGGCCAGAGCCGGAGGGGCGGGTCTGGTCGTCTTCCCGGAGCTGGGCCTGACCGGCTACCAGCTGCAGGATCTCGCGGCCGAGGTGGCGATGCGGGCCGACGATCCGCGACTGATCGGCCTGGCCGCCGATGCTGCCGGCATGTCGGCGATCGTGTCCTTCGTGGAGGAGGCAGCCGATCACAGGCTCTTCATCAGCGCCGCTCTGCTCGAGGATGGCGCGGTCAGCTTCATCCATCGCAAGCTCTTCCTGCCGACCTACGGCCTCTTCGACGAGCGGCGATTCTTCGCCGCGGGTGACCGGCTGCGAACCGTCGAGTCCCGCCTTGGTGTCCGCCTCGGCATCGCCGTGTGCGAGGACTTCTGGCATCTGGCCGTGCCCGAGACGCTGGCCCTGGACGGGGCCCAGATCCTCATCAACGTGTCGTCATCGCCGGGCCGGGATCTGGCGGCCATCCATGAAGTCGGGCTGGGGACGGCCGCGTCCTGGCGGAACCTCATGCGAACCTACGCCCAGCTCACCACGAGCTTCGTGGTCTTCTGCAACCGCGTGGGGATGGATGAGACGATCAGCTTCTGGGGCGGGTCCGAGGTGATTGGCCCGAGCGGCGAGGCGCTCTTCACCGCGCCGATGTTCGAAGAAGGCCTGCATTTCGTGGACATCCAGGTGGGTGACGTGCGGCGAGAGCGCATCGGTCTGCCGCTGCTGCGCGACGAGCGGCCGGAGCTGCATCTGCGGGAGCTGCGCCGGATTCTCGCCGAGCGAACGGAGATGGCGATCGACCAGGCCAGCGAGGCGCCCGATCGGAGGCCCGGCGAAGATCGCGCGCCCGACGGAGAAAAGGACGGCCGATGAGCGCCGGCGAAGGGAGCGGAGGCGCGCCTTCGACTGCGGGCGCCGGTCCCATGTTCGATTTGCCCCCTGAGCTCGCGATCGACGCTGGTGTTGCCCGGCGGGTGATGGTCGGCTTCATTCGGAACCAGCTTCGCCAGGCGGGCTTCAATCGAGGACTGTTGGGTTTGTCGGGTGGCATCGACTCGGCTCTGGTGGCCTTCCTGACGGCGGAGGCGGTGGGGCCGGAGAGCCTGTTGTGCGTGCTCATGCCGTATCGGACATCCTCGCCGGAGTCGGTCGATCATGCCCGGCTCGTGGTCGATCAACTCGGCTGCGCCAGCGACATGGTCGACATCAGCCAGATAGTCGACGGGTACTTCGGCCGCGAAGGTGATGTCGGTGCGGGCGGGGCCGACGCGTTCGCCGCGAACCCGCTGCGACGGGGCAACTTCATGGCCAGGGCGAGGATGTGCGTCCTGTACGACCGGTCGGTGCAATGGGGTGGGCTCGTCGTGGGCACCGGCAACAAGACCGAGTCGCTGATCGGGTACTCGACCCTGTTCGGCGACTCGGCCTGCGCCTTCAATCCGATCGGCGACCTGTACAAGAGCCAGGTCCGGCAGGTGGCCGCCGCGATGGGAGTGCCCGAGGAGATCATCCGCAAGGCGCCTTCCGCCGATCTCTGGCCCGGCCAGACGGATGAGGCGGAGGCCGGCTTCAGCTATCCGGAACTGGATCGGCTGCTTTTCTGGATGATCGACAAGCGACGCACCGATGAGGAGTTGCTCGCGATGGGCTTTCCCGAGGCGATGATCGCTCGGGTCAAGCGGCTTGTCGCCGTATCGGAGTTCAAGCGCCAGGTTCCGCCGGTGGCGAAACTCGGTCCCCGGACGACGGGTGTGGACTATCTCTACCCGCGACGGCGGCCCGGCTCGGCGCGCTGATGGGCCGCAGAACCGGCGCCGGCAGCGCCGCTGACGTGACCGCCGGCGCGGAAGCGGCTGCGGGAGCGGGCGCGGCCGCTGGCGCCGAGGCCGATGTGGCCATGGGGGCCGACCCGAGCGCCCGCGCGGCGCCTTCTGTTGCGCGCCTGTTCGTCGTCGCCACTCCGATCGGGAACCTGGGCGACGTCACCTTCAGGGCAGTGGAGGTGCTGAAGGCAGTGCCGCTCATTGCGGCCGAGGACACGCGGCTGACCCGGCGGTTGCTGGAGCGGTACGAGATCGCCACGCGTCTGGTGAGCTACCACGCTCAGAGCAGCCGGAGGCGCGAGCTGGAGCTGCTCGAGCATCTGCGTTCCGGTCGCGACCTGGCTCTGGTAACGGACGCCGGGACTCCGTTGGTAAGCGACCCGGGCGGCGAGCTGACATCGGCGTGGGCCGCCGAAGGCGGACTCGTTGTGCCGATCCCAGGCGCTTCCGCGGTCCTTGCCGCGCTTGTTGCGAGTGGCCTGGCCGCGGCCCGCTGGAGCTTCGAGGGCTTCCTTCCTCGTGGCGGCAAGGAGCGGCGGGCCCGCCTGGCCCGAATCGCCTCCGATGAGCGGGCGTGCGTGATCTACGAGGCCCCGTCCCGCGTTCCCGCCACTCTCGCCGATCTCGCGGCCGCAATCGGCGGGGAGCGGCGGGTGGCCGTGTGTCGCGAGCTGACCAAGCTCCATGAAGAGATCCTGCGCGGGCCGCTTGGCGAGATGGCGGCGAAGGCCGAGGCCGGAGCGATCATGTTGCGGGGCGAGTTCGTCCTCGTCCTCGAAGCGGCTGCGGCCCGTGGCCCCGCCGAGAAGCAGCTCGCCGGGGAGGGCCCTGCCTCGATGGACGATGCTCGCGCGGAGGTGTCCCGGCTCGTTGCCGGAGGAGCGAAGCGCTCCGAAGCGGCCCGCCTCGTAGCTGCGGCGACGGGGCTCGACCGCCACGGGCTATACCGCACGGATTGAGGTCACGCCGCGGCGGAGCGCGGCCGTACCCGGCCTCGCCGGTAGCACACGCGCCGGCGGCGCCAGCGGTGGACGAGCGTCAGAGCGCGTCGGGTCAGCCGCGGCCTCTGGCTCTGGATGCCAGCCGACTGAGGGCAGCGCCGGGGGGCCCAACGTCGATCGACCGAAGACGCCGGACCCCGATCGCGAATGCGACCACCCAAACGACGAAGAGGGGCATGAGCGAGTAGTTGGAGAGGTCCGAGACGGGGACGATCCAGGCCAGCGCAATCATCGTGAATGCGATCGGGTCCGAGCGGACGAAGACCGCGCCGAGGCCGAGAGCGCCGGCCAGCGCAAATGCCGCCAGCTTCGCCAGCGTGACCCCCAGGGCGGGCTGCAGCACGCATGACACCGTCGGACCCCAGCTGCACATGGGCTGGGCGTTGCCCATGGCGCGGAAGAAGTCGGCCCAGGAGTTCACTCCGACGAGGGGCAGAGTGATCAGGATCCATGCGCCGGCGATGAGCCCGGCCGTCAGGGCCGATCGAATCAGCTTCGCCGGAGTGGTCCAGCAGACGAGGATCGCGGGGAACATCTTGGCCACCGCGATGACGGCGACGGCCGCCGGTGCCGTTCGCTCGCGGCCGACCGCCCAGGCCCAGGCCAGCACGCCCGAAAGCCCGATGGTGACGTTGCCTGCCGCCAGGCCGTTGAGGAAGCCGATCCACATGACCACCGGCAGAATGGCTACGCCCAGGTACATCGCGGCGTCGCTCCCGAGCTCGCGCTTGAGAATGGCGAAGACGCCGGACACGAGAAGGCCGACGTTGAGAGTCAGCCACAGGGCAAGCCCGATCGGCTGGTTGCCGAAGGGCGCGAACAGGAGCAGCGAGGCAGGCGGGTAGACATACCCGGTAGTCGTGATGTCCGGCAGGTAGTAGGGGCCGGTCAGCTGGCGGGGATCGAATACCGACCCCCCATGGAGCAGGCGTTGCAGCGCGTCCGAGTACGTCGCCCAGTCGACCCAGGGCGGGGAATGGTCCTTGTTGCCGATGAATGCCAGTTCCATCGCGGCAGCGAGTGCCATCGCGGTCACCGCCAGCGACACCGCAATCAGCATGCGCCGCCTCAATACCGCACTGCCGTTGGTGGCACGCGACCCGGGCTCGCGCGACGGCACTTCGTCGCCCGTCGTCGCCGGTGCCGGTGTCTGCTGGCTCGCCTCTGTCGCCACCCGCTGCCCTCTCGCTGGACCCGGTTGCCTGGTCCAGGTAAGCCTATCGCAGGGTCTTCTCTGCCGCGGGTGGCCGGGGCGCCGCGCTTTGGGGGTGGACACGGCGCCCCGGAGGATGGTGTTCTACGCCAGGACGAGCACCTGCTCGTCGTCGGCCGTGGCATCGTCGGTGGTCTCGTCCGCTTCGTTCGCGTCCGACGACTCCGCAGTGGCCTCGCCCGTGGCCTCGCCCGTGGCGTCGCCGGCAGCCTGAGCGGCGACCGTCTCAGCCTCGTAGTCGCGCTTGCGGCGGCCCGACAGCATCTCCACCGACGTGGCAACGACCTCAGTCTTCCAGTGGCGCGTGCCGCGGTCGTCGTCCCACTGGCGGGTCTGGAGCCGGCCTTCGATGGCGACCTGCTGGCCCTTGCCCAGGTACTGGCCGCAGACCTGCGCCAGTCGGTCCCAAACCACGACATTGTGGAATTCCGCTCGTTCCTTGCCGTTGCCGCGGAATTCGTTGGTGGCCACCGCGAAGGTGGCGACGTTCGATCCGCTGGCCAGCGATCGCAGCTCCGGATCGCGGGTCAGTCGGCCAGTCAGGAGGACCTTGTTCACGGTCCCAATCTCCTCTTCCGGCGCCGCCCTGTGGCGACGCCCTGCTCGACGGCGGGTGAGAGAACCGTAGCCGGGAGCGCTTCACGGCCGCTTATCGGCGACTTATCCGGTCGCCGACGATGCTGGAATGCTCCGGCACCTCGCCCGACTGCGTCGTGGTCGCACGAGCTGGGCTCGCCAGCGAGTCGCGGAAGATTTCGTCACGAGGCTCGGATGCTCAGTACCGACTCGTGTCCCGACCGCGGGACCACGTCGTCCCATCGGCCGAGTACCAGGCGTCCAGCGTGTAGTCGACCCCACCTTCGGGGCTCCCGCTCGCACCCGAGGGTCCCATGTGGTCACCCAGAGCGGCGATCTGGCCGGGACGGGTAGCAACGGCAACGATCTCGGAGCCGGTTCCCCCCTCGACCTGGTCGGTGTGTATGTCCGGCCGTCCGTCGAGTGCCAGATTGTCGGTGTCTGTGTTGGCGCCACTGTGTCTCCCGTCAGATCTTCACCGACCACTACCATGCCGCCTGCGCCGTCATCGGAGATGGCCCGCTCGGCCTTTCGCCGTGCGCAGCGCGGGTGTGACGCGAGAAACGCCGCCGAGCGGTTGCGAGGTATCCTGGCCGGGGCGGCGCCGGAGCGTCCGCCCGTTGACTCCATGTGGAGGTTGAGATGGCTTCGCGGTGGCAGGCTGTGTCCCGGGTCGGTTGCATCCTGCTGGCAGGCACGCTGCTGGCGGTATCGGCCGCCTGCGGCACGAGCGAAGCGTCGACTCCGCCGGCTCCATCGCCCTCCGCGATCGCCACGGCCAGCCCGTCCGGCCCGCCTCATTCCGCGGCTCCGTCTTCCGCGGGTCCGTCTCCCACGGCTTCGTCGTCCGCGGTGTCGTCGTCCGCGGCGTCGTCAGGGTTGGAATCATCCGCGTTGCCGTCCTCCGCCCAGCCATCGGCTGGATTGCCGTCGGCCAAACCTCTCCCGACGATACGACCGGGCCAGAGCGGCACGGTTGTGGCCTGGGGCGACGACGGCTCGACCCAGACTGACGTCCCCAGAGGACTGACCGATGTGGTTGCGGTGGCCGCGGGCGACGAGTTCAGCCTGGCCCTCAAGTCGGATGGGACGGTCGTGGGCTGGGGCTCGGACGATGGGGGCGAGACGGAGATCCCGGACAACCTGAGGGACGTCAAGGCGATCGCGGCGGGCAGCTACTTCGGCCTCGCCCTCAAGAGGGACGGAACCGTGGTCGGCTGGGGAGACGACAGCGACCGGCAGACACCTACGCCGGCTGGCCTCAAGGATGTCGTCGAGATTTCGGCTGCGGGCTCTCATGCCCTTGCTCTCAAGTCGGACGGGACCGTGGTCGCCTGGGGCGCCGACGACAACGGTCAGTCGGACGTCCCCGCCGGTCTCAAGAACGTAGTCCACGTCTCCGCCGGCTATGACTTCAGCCTGGCTCTGCGCAAGAACGGAACGGTAGTTGCGTGGGGCGACGAGCATCCTACCGATCTTCCTACCGGCGTGACAAATGTTCCGATTGGTCTCGCAGGAGTCACCGGGATCTCGGCCGGCTACTACCACTCTCTGGCCGTGAAGGCCGACGGGACCGTCGTGGCGTGGGGCTCGAACCAGGACGGAGAGACCGTCATCCCGATCGGCCTGCAGGCAGTCGCGGTCGCGGCCGGCGGCAACTTCAGCCTGGCCCTCAAGCCGGATGGGACCGTTGTGGCCTGGGGCGCGGACGATTCAGGCCAGGCGAAACTACCGGCGGCGTTGGCCAGGGCCAAGGTGATCGCGATCGATGCCGGCGGGAGCTTCGCCCTTGCCGTCGTCGCCTCGGGCTCGTAAGGAGAAGTGGAAATGAGTTCGCCCGTCAAGGCTCGTCTCGCCAATCGTGCGCCGCTCGACCTGGGGGCGCTCGATGAGCGGGTCCTCATGGGCTGCATCGACCACTCACTGCTCAGGCCCGAGCTCACCCGTGCCGACGTCGAGGCCGGCTGCGATCTCGCGGTCGAATGGGAGACGGCGACGGTCTGCTGTCGCCCCGCCGACCTGCCATTTGTCGTAAGCCGGCTGCGCCGGACCGTCGTTGGGCCGACTACGGTCATCGGCTTCCCGCACGGCGCCCACATGTCGCAGATCAAAGAGCGCGAGGCGATCGTCGCGGTCGACCAGGGCGCGGTCGAACTGGACGTGGTGGTCAACATCGGCGCCCTGCGCGCCGGTGACCTGGGCTACGTCCGCGACGAGCTGGCAGGGCTCATCTATGCGGTGGCGCCCACGCCCGTCAAGGTGATCCTGGAGACGGCCTACCTCACTCCGGAGCAGGTCGAGGCGGGTTGCCGCGTCGCGGTGGAGGCGCGTGCGGCCTTCGTCAAGAACGGGACCGGCTACTCGCCGCGCGGCGCCGAAGCTGGTGAGATCGCCCTGATGCGACGCGTCGTCGGCGACAACGTGGGCGTGAAGGCCGCCGGCGGCGTTCGTACTCTGGACGCGATGCTGGCGATGATGGCCGCCGGAGCCTGTCGCGTCGGTGCGACAGCCACGGCCGCCATCGGGACCGAGTGGCGGGCTCGCGGCGCGGAGGCGGTGGCGGCCGCGCTCGCGGCCCGGACGGTCGACGCGGAAGGCTAGGGCGCGGGAGCGAGGAGCGGCCGCTCTTCGGCTGGCTCTCGATCGGACAGGACGGAGCGTGGTGGGCCGGCGAGAGCCGGCAGCCGCGAGTTCAGACTTCGGGCTCACGGCCGATACCCCGGGCGACCGGCCCGGGCGGGCCGGGATGCTACCTTGTGGGCACCAAACGCTGGCTGGAACGAGCGGTCGGAGTCATCCATGAGCGCACGCGACCGAAAGCTGCGTCCCGGCGAAGAGGACCTCTCCGCCCGCGACCCCGAACGCGACTCGGAGTGCGAAGACCTGCGCCGGCGATTGGCTGAGGTGTCGTCCCATCTCGCGGAGTCGGAACGCAGACGCCACGAAGCGGAGGCTCGCCTCTCGAATCCGGACGGGCAATTCACGGCGTGCCTCGATGGGCTGATGGACGGCGTCCTCATCAACAGCTCGATTCGGGACGAGACCGGCCGTATCGTGGACTTTCGGATCGTCTACTCCAACGAAGCCGCCAGCCGGATCAGCGGCGTGGCGCATGAGGAGCTTGTCGGGCATCGCATCCTCGACCTCTTTCCGGGCCGGCGCGAAGACGGGCAGTTCGACGCATACGTCCGCGTGGTCGAAACGGGCGAGCCCCTGGTGCGAGCCTCGATCAGGGAACACGAGGTGCCCGACCTCAGCGACCCGGTAGGATTCGGTCGCGACTTCGAGGTCCGTGTCACCAGGTTCGGCGATGGCTACATCGCCACTCTGCACGACATCGTGGCCCGGCGGCGGGCCGAGGAAGCGGTCTTCCGCGCGCAGCAGATGCTCCGGCTGGTGCTCGACACGATCCCGCAGCGCGTCTTCTGGAAGGACGCGAACTCGGTCTTCGTCGGCTGCAATGCCGCCCACGCACGAGACGCCGGCCTGGCCGACCCGGCGGAAATCGTCGGCAAGACGGACCACGACCTGCCCTGGGGCGAGCAAGCCGACGAGTACGCCATCGTGGAGAGGGCCGTCCTTGCAAGCGGCGAGCCGAGGCTTGGATTCGAGGAGAGCCAGCTTCGTGCGGACGGCAGGGTGAGTTGGAACCGCGTCAACAAGGTGCCGTTGTTCGATGGGGAAGGCCACGTTGTCGGGATTCTCGGCACCTACGAGGACATCACCGAGCGCAAGCAGTCCGAGGAGGCGCTGCGCGAGAGTGAGCGCTTCCTGGCCGACATCCTCGAGAACATACCCGTCATGGTGTTCGTAAAGAACGCCAGCGACCTTCGCTTCGCACGCGTGAATCGGGCCGCGGAGTTGGCGCTGGGCTATACGCGCGAGCAGCTGGTCGGTCAGGAGGATCAGGGGCTTGCGCCGGCCGACGAGTCGGCCTTCTTCGCGTCGGTTGAGCGGGAGGTGCTCGAGACCGGGCTGGCTATCGACGTCCCCGAGGAGTTCCTGACCACGCCGCACCAGGGACGCCGCATCTTCCACACCACGAAGATGCCCATCTTCGACGAACACGGCCGGCCGCGGTACGTGCTCGGTATCTCGAATGACATCACCGATCTCAAGGCCGCCGAAGAGGCACGGCGCGAGAGCGAGGAACGCTACCGGTGCATCATCGACACCATCACGGACTACGTGATGAGCGTGAAGATCGAGAACGGGCAGGCGGTAAGCGCCAGCCACGGGCCCGGCTGCGTCGCGGTGACGGGCTACTCGGCGGAGGAGCTGTCGGGCGATCCCGAGCTGTGGTTCGGGCTGGTGGTGGCCGAGGACCGTGAGATCGCCGCGAATCAGGTTCGGCGCATCCTCGCGGGCGAGCGCACCGGGCCGCTCGAGCACCGCATCCTGCGCAGGGACGGGGCCGTCCGGTGGGTTCGCCATACGCCCGTCGTTCGGTTGGACGCCGACGGTGAACCGGTGGCCTACGACGGGGTCATCCAGGACATCACGGAACGCCGGGTGCTCGAGCAACAGCTGTTGCAATCGCAGAAGATGGAAGGCATCGGGCGCCTTGCCGGCGGCGTGGCCCACGACTTCAACAACCTGCTGACGGCGATTCTCGGCTACGTCGAGATGTGCAAGTTCGACCTTCCGCCGGAGCTTCCGGACGACCATCCGGCCAGACTCGATCTGCTGGAAGTCGGCATGGCAGGCGAGCGCGCAGCCGGCCTGACCAGGCAACTGCTGGCGTTCGCCAGCAGGCAGATCGTTGCCCCGGTGCGGTTGGATCTGAGCGCTCTCGTGGGTGATTCGCTCAAGATGCTGAAGCGGCTGCTGGGCGACGACATCGAGATCGAGACCGCGCTGGACCCCGGCGTGGGGACGGTGGAGGCCGATCCGGTTCAGATTCAGCAGTTGCTGGTCAACCTGACCGTCAACGCCAGCGATGCAATGCCCGAAGGCGGTCGTCTCCTCATTGAGACGGCCGACGAGACGATCGACGATGAGTCCGCCCGCGCGCATCCAGGTGCCGTCCCCGGACCATATGTTCTGCTCGCGGTGACCGACACGGGGATGGGCATGAGCGAAGAGGTGCGCTCCCATCTGTTCGAGCCGTTCTTCACCACGAAGGGGCTGGGTAAGGGCACCGGCCTCGGCCTGGCCATGTGCCACGGCATCGTCAGGCAGATGCACGGTCACATTCGCGTCTACTCCGAGCCCGGTCACGGCACGACATTCCGGATCTACCTGCCCCGGCATCACGGTGCCGTCGATCGATGGCCGGTCCCGGCGGCGCCGAGATCGGTGCCCGCAGGTGTCGAAACGGTGCTCGTCGTGGAGGACGAGCCACACGTGCGCCGCCTGGCCGTGCTGGGCCTGCGGGCCCACGGCTATGTCGTGCTCGAGGCGGCGGATGGTGTGGAGGCCCTGCAGATCGCCGGCCGCGTCGGTTCGGCCCTCGACGTGATTGTCAGCGACGTCATGATGCCCGGCATGAAGGGGCCCGAGCTCCTCAAGCGGCTGTCCGCCATCGCGCCGCGAGCGCGAGCCTTGTTGATGTCCGGGCACGCCGAGTCGACCGTCCTGTCCCAGCGCACTGCTTCGCGTATCGCCTTCCTGCCCAAGCCGTTCACGCCAGAGCGCCTGGCTCGCAAGGTCCGCGAGATCCTGGACGAGCCGAAGCGCGAGTGACCCAGCGGTCGAGCTGCTGCGGGTCGTCGGCGGCAACGCGACCGACGTCGTCATCTACGTCAATGGGTACTTCGTGAAGTAGCCGGGCAGGGGCGGCGGGGTCGCCCGTCTCGAACCAGCGAACACGACGGGAGCTGGCCGCGGGTCGGCTCCCGTATCGGAGCCAGCCTCAGGTCGGCTCCCGTATCGGAGCCAGCCTCAGGTCGGCTCCCGTATCGGAGCCGGCCGCGGGTCGGCTCCTGTCCTGCAGTTCCGGATGCCTGTGTGGCCCTGACCGGCCCTCGGCGCCTGCTATACTGTCTACTGCCCAAGGCCGAGCGCCCGTGGGTTCCAGAGACAACATCGCCAAGGAGGCCACGTTGCCCCAGGAAGGCGTGCTGTTCGCCCCGTGAGACGGACCACCACCTTCGCTCCATCAGGAGTTGCGGCTCCGACGGAGGGGCAGTCTACCCAGGTCCCCGGCCAGCCGGCCGAGGGCTTTTTACTTTCCCGGGGTTTCCGCGTGGACGACCGCCGGGGCGAGCACGGGGCAGCCCTGAGGCTGCCCTTGAGGGAGAGCTAGATGCCCGCCACTGTGATCGTCGGCCTGCAGTGGGGCGACGAAGGCAAGGGGAAGACGACCGATGCCCTGGCCGAGCGTGTCACGGCCGTCGTCCGCTACCAGGGTGGCGACAACGCCGGCCACACGATCATGCTGGGAGAGGAAGTCTTCAAGCTCCACCTGGTCCCGTCGGGCGTCCTGTACCCCCACATCGCGCCCATCATCGGTAACGGAGTGGTGGTCAATCCGGCAACGCTGATCGCGGAGCTGGACATGCTAGCCAGCCGCGGCATCGAGGTGGACCGGGTCCGCGTCAGCAAGCACGCCCACGTGATCATGCCGTACCACATCGCCCTCGACGGCGCGATGGAGGCCCGACTGGCCAAGGCCGCCGTGGGCACCACGCGGCGTGGAATCGGGCCGGCCTACGCCGATCGGGCCTGGCGCATCGGCATCCGGATGGAGGACCTCCTCGACGGCCCGGCCCTGCGCGGCAAGCTCGCCCGGATCCTGCCCGAGAAGAACGCGACTCTCCAGCGCCAGCACCGTGTCGAGGGTTTCGACCTCGACGAGCTGGTGGCCCTGGCCGTCGAATGGGGCCGCCGGCTGCGGCCGCATCTCGCCGACACGACGCAACTGGTCCAGGAGATGCTGGCTCGGGGCGAACATCTCCTGTTCGAAGGGGCACAGGGCACACTGCTCGACCTCGATCACGGCAGCTACCCGTTCGTGACCTCGTCGAGCCCGATTGCCGGCGGCGCCTGCACCGGCGGCGGCATCGGACCCCTGCAGGTCGATGAAGTGATCGGTGTCATGAAGGCCTACGCCACGCGCGTCGGCGCTGGGCCGTTCCCGACGGAGCTCGAGGACGAGATCGGCGAAGGCATCACCGACCGCGGTCGCGAGTTCGGGACGACGACGGGGCGGCGTCGCCGGGTCGGCTGGTTCGACGCGGTGCCGCTGCGCTATGCTGTTGCCGTCAACAGCGTCAGTTCGATCATGCTGAACAAGATCGACATCCTGTCCGGCCTGGACGAAGTGCTGATCTGTATGGCCTACGAGGTCGATGGCGAGCGCGTGGACTGGTGGCCGTCGGACGCCGACATCCTGGCGCGCGCGAAGCCGATCTACGAGCGCTTCCCCGGGTGGCCCGAACCGATCCACGATTGCCGCTCCATGGTTGACCTGCCCGAGAACGCCCGGCGCTACGTGGATGCCGTTGAGCGCCTGTCCGGCGCCCCGATCTGCTTCGTGTCGGTTGGACCGGAGCGACACCAGACGATCGAGCGCATGGCCCGCCCGCAGCGACCCAAGCCGGCCACTCCCGCGCTGGCCGGCTCGGCGGTGGTCCCGGCACGGGCGTCGGCCGACCGATGACGCCGCAGGCGCAGCCGAGTGAGAACGCCGCCATCGGCGGTCCGGCCAGCCTGCTCGTGCTCGGCAGCGGCGGGCGCGAGCATGCCCTCGTGTGGAGTCTCGCCCGGGAGGCTGCCGTCGAGGCCGTCCTGGTAGCTCCGGGGAGCGACGCCATAGGCGACGAGCCCAAGGCTCACTGCTTCCCGAGCATCTCGCCTCTGGATGCCGCCGCGGTCGTGGACCTGGCGACCCGCGAGAACGTGGATCTGGTCGTGGTCGGGCCGGAGGCAGTTCTCGAGGCCGGCGTGGTGGACGCTCTCCTCGACGCCGGCGTTCCGGCGTTCGGACCGACGCGCGCCGCGGCTCGCATCGAATGGAGCAAGGCATTCTGCCGCGACGTGGCTGCGACCGCCGGCGTCAGAATGGCTCGAGGTCGCGACTTCACCGCCCTGGACCCGGCTCTGAGCTACGCCCGGGAGCTGGCGGAAGCGCGGGGGTCGCGCGGCGTCGTCATAAAGGCGGACGGCCTGATGGCCGGCAAGGGCGTCACCGTCTGCGACGACTTGTCCGGAGCCGAGGTGGCGCTACGGGCTCTGTTCGCCGCGGTGAACGGCGAGCCGGCTGGCCCCGTGGTAGTAGTCGAGGAGCGGCTGATCGGCGTCGAGGCGAGCCTGATTGCGCTGTGCGACGACCACGGGGCGCTGGCGCTGCCACCCGCACGCGACCACAAGCGTCTTCTCGACGGCGACAGGGGTCCCAACACCGGCGGCATGGGCGCCTACAGTCCCGTGCCAGACCTCCCCGAGAGCCTATGCGCCACGCTCGTCGACGTCATCCATCTGCCGATCCTGGCCGAACTGGCACGCAGAGGAGCGCCGTTCCGGGGCGCGCTCTACGCCGGCCTGATGCTCACGCCGGAGGGCCCCGTCCTGATCGAGTGCAACGCCCGGTTCGGCGACCCCGAGGTCCAGGTCCTCCTGCCGCGGCTGGCGGTACCTCTCGGGCCGCTGCTCTACGGCGCCGCCCAGGGCGATCTGGCCGCTGCGGCCGGCGGGCTGGGGCTGCATGGGCGGGTGTTGCCGACCACCGGCGACGCGGCCGTGGCCGTGGTCCTGGCGGCGGCGAACTACCCGGAGACGCCGCGCAAGGGCGATGTGATCTCCGGTCTGGATGAAGCGGCGCGGGCCGGCGCCACGGTCTTTCATGCGGGCACGGCCAGGGACGCCGGCGGCCAATTCCACACGAACGGAGGCCGCGTTCTGGCGGTGGTCGGGGTGGGGGCCACGATTCCCTCCGCCCGGGCCAATGCGGAGAAGGCCGCCGAGCTGGTCACGTGGACGGGCATGCAGCGCCGCCACGACATCGCCGCCGTCCTGCCGCCCGCCGCGGACGCGCGAACCGCGACGTCGCCCGAACCCGTGTCCGAGAAGGCATGGACGAAGGGTTCCGCGGCCGTACGAACGGCGCCGAAGGCACCGACAAAGCCGGCCGGCGGGACGCGAACACGCCCGGACGAAGAGGCTGGCTCATGATTCCGAGGTATTCGCTGCCCGAGATGGGCGCCGTCTGGACCGACCAGGCCCACTTCGAGGGGATGCTCCGGGTCGAGATCGCAGTCGCTCGGGCGGAGGTCGACCGCGGCATGGTGCCGGCCGAGGCGGTCCGGGCCATCGAGTCGCGTGCCCGAGTCGATGTCGAACGCATCGCCGAGATCGAGAAGACGACCGACCACGACGTCATCGCTTTCGTAAGCCAGGTCGCCGAGACGGTGGGGGAGGAGGGCCGCTACCTCCACCTCGGCCTGACCAGCAGCGACGTCGTAGACACAGCGCTGGGGCTGCAGCTGCAGGCCGCCGGGGCCCGCCTGGTCGCCGACCTGGACGGCCTGATCGAAGCGCTTGTCGCGCGCGCCCGCGCCGAGGCCGGCACGGTGATGATGGGTCGGACCCATTCGGTCCACGCCGAGCCGACCACGCTGGGCATGAAGATTGCCGGCTGGGCCTTCGAGATAGCTCGCGACCGGACCCGCCTCGGCGCGGCCGTCGACGATGCCGCGACTGGCAAGATCTCCGGGCCGGTGGGAACCTACAGCCACCTGGACCCCGACCTGGAAGAAGAGGTGCTGGCGGACCTGGGTCTCCACCGCGACCCGATCTCCACCCAGATCGTGCAGCGCGACAGGCACGCCGCCCTCATCGCCGCGATCGCCATCACCGGCGGGAGCCTGGAGCGTATCGCCACTGAGATCCGCAATCTCCAGCACACCGAGATCGGCGAACTCATGGAGCCGTTCCGGGCCGGCCAGAAGGGCAGCTCGGCTATGCCTCACAAGCGCAACCCGATCCTGTGCGAGCGGATCGCGGGCATGGCCCGCCTGCTGCGCGGCTACGCCGTGGCGGCCATGGAGAATCAGCCGCTCTGGCACGAGCGCGACATCAGCCACTCCTCGGCGGAGCGAGTGCTGCTGCCCGACGCGACGATCCTGCTCGACTACATGCTGGTCAAGACTCGCGGCCTGATCGAGCGGCTGGTCGTCCGACCGGAGCGGATGCGCGAGAACATCGAGCGCGGGCTGGGATTGCACTGCAGCGGCCGGGTCTTGCTCGCGCTGGTCGAGGAAGCGGGCCTGTCGCGCGAGGAGGCGTACGCTGTCGTCCAGCGCAACGCGCTGCGGGCGGCCGACGAGCGCTGCCAGCTGCGTGAGCTGCTCGCCGCCGATCCGGAAGTCGCCGCCAGGCTCTCCGACGAGGCCCTCACCGCCTGCTTCGACGAGAGTCACTTCCTGAGGAACGTCGCCACCGCCATGGCTCGACTCGATGAGCTCATGCCCGCCCGAAAGGAGCCTGCCGATGCCCGCTGATAGGAATGTTGATGCCGCTCCGCCGAACTCAGCCCTAGGCGTCGACGAGCACGCGAGTGAGCGCACTTCAGGCGTGCGTGAGCGAGGGAGCGCAGGCGACAACAACGGGATGAGCCGGCCGAGCGGCGTCAACCCGGGCGATCCCAGGGCAGCCGGCTCGAGCGTCAAGGCTGCGGGCTTCCTGCGTTCTGGCAAGGTGCGCGATCTGTTCGAAGTCGGCGATCGTCTGCTGCTGGTGGCGAGTGATCGGCTTTCCGCGTTCGACGTCGTCCTGCCGACGCCGATCCCCGACAAGGGCCGAGTCCTGACCGGCCTGTCGCGCTTCTGGTTCAGCCAGACCGGGGACATCATCCCGAACCATCTGCTCGGCATCGACCCGGGCGAGCTTCCGGCCGGGTTCACCGACGAGGCGGGTCGCCGCGAGCTGCGAGGCCGGATGATGCTGTGCCGGCGCGCGAAAGTGCTACCGGTCGAGGTCATCGTGCGCGGCTACGTCTCGGGATCCGGCTGGAAGGACTACCAGCGCAGCGGCGCGATCTGCGGCATCAAGCTGCCCGAAGGCTTGCGCGAATCCGACCGTCTGCCGGAGCCGATCTTCACCCCGTCGACCAAGGCCGAGGTCGGGCACGACGAAAACATCGGCTTCGAGGCCATGGTCGACCTCGTCGGCGGATCGCTCTCGGAGCAGGTTCGCGACGTCGCCCTGGCGCTGTATCGCCGGGGAGCGGATATCGCCGAGAAGGCCGGCATCCTGCTCGCCGACACCAAGTTCGAGCTGGGCACGGCTCGCGATACCGGCTAATTGATGCTAATAGATGAAGTCATGACGCCCGACTCGAGCCGCTTCTGGGACGCCTCGCTGTACGAGCCCGGGCGGGCCCAGGCCAGCTTCGACAAGCAACCCGTCCGCGACTGGCTGGAGACCCAGCCCTGGGGCAAGACCTATCCAGGACCCGAGCTGCCGGCCGAGATAGTGGCCGGCACGCGCGAACGCTATGTGGCGGCGTTCGAGCGGATCACCGGGGCCAGCTTCGAGCGCTACCTGCAGGAGGATGTAATCGCCCGATGAGCGAGTTCCGGTATGCCGTCAACGTTCTACCCAAGCCCGGCATCCTCGATCCACAGGGTCGAGCCGTGGAGCTGAGCCTGCCCCACCTGAACGTCACCAACGTCTCGAAGGTTCGCGTTGGGCGCCGGGTCGAGCTGACCGTCACCGCGGAGGAAGAGCCGCAGGCGCGACTCGTCGTCGACGGTCTCGCCAAAGAGCTGCTCAGCAACCCTCTGATCGAGGTCTACTCGATCCAGCTGTTGGAGGGGACTTCGTCCGTGGTTTCGGCGCAGGTGCCGGCAAAGTGAGAATCGGGGTCGTCACTTTCCCGGGCTCCAACTCGGACGTCGACTCGCTCAACGCCCTGACGGTCGCCGGCGTCGAGGCGGTCACGCTGTGGCACGAATCGCCCGATCTGTCCGGCGTCTCCGCCGTCATCCTGCCGGGCGGCTTCGCCTACGGCGACTACATCCGGGCCGGGGTGATCGCCCGCTTCTCGCCGGTCATGCGCGGCGTCAGGGAGTTCGCGGCGGCCGGCGGCCTCGTCCTGGGCATCTGCAACGGATTCCAGGTCCTGGCCGAGTCGGGGCTGGTTCCGGGCGCGCTGCTGCGCAACCGTTCGCTCCGATTCGCCGGCCGGCTCGTGTATGTCAAGCCCGAGCGGCTCGACTCGCCGTTCACGCGAGCCGCAAGCGGTGCGCCGTTGCGCGTTCCCGTCGCTCACGGCGAGGGTTGCTACTACGCCGATGAGACGACCCTGGACGAGCTGGAGCACGACGGCCAGGTCCTCTTCCGGTACGTCCGCGAAGACGGGACTGTGGCGCTCGATCCGGACGATCCGGCGAACCCTAACGGCTCATTGCGGGGCATCGCCGGCGTCTGCAACGCCGCCGGCAACGTCGCGGGACTGATGCCGCACCCCGAGCGAATGTCGGAGGGCATCCTGGGCGACGACGGCGGGATGCAGCTGATCCGCTCGCTGGTGGATAGCGCCGCGGAGTGGGAAGCCGCGGGGCGGCCGGCGCCGAAAGCCGCGACCAAAGTGGAGGCCGCACGATGACCGAGACGACCACCCAGCCGGCCCCTGTCGAGCCCGAGCTGTTGCATCGCCAGCTGGGCGTGACCGACCAGGAGCTGGACGTCATCCGCCAGAAGCTCGGCCGCGATCCCAACCACACCGAGCTGGCGATGTTCAGCGTGATGTGGAGCGAGCACTGCTCGTACAAGAGCTCCAAGCCGCTGCTCAAGACACTTCCGACGCGCGGCAACGGCATGATGGCCGGCATCGGCGACAACGCCGGCGTCGTCCGGATCGGCGATGGGCTGGCCGTGGCATTCAAGATCGAGAGCCACAACCACCCGTCCGCGGTGGAGCCGTACCAGGGCGCCGCGACCGGCGTCGGCGGCATCCTGCGCGACATCTTCACCATGGGCGCCCGCCCGATCGCCGTGCTCGACGCGCTTCGCTTCGGCGACCCCAAGGACGCTCGGACGCGCCATCTGGTGGACGGCATCGTCCGTGGCGTCGGTGGATACGGCAACTGCGTCGGCGTTCCGACCGTCGGCGGCGAACTCGTCTTCGACCCGTCATACCAGGGCAATCCGCTGGTCAACGTCATGGCCATCGGCCTGCTCGAGGAGCGGATGCTGATCCTTGCGGAGGCTCCCGGGCCCGGCAACTACGTGGTCCTGTTCGGCTCCACGACCGGTCGCGACGGCATCGGCGGGGCCAGCGTCCTCGCGTCGGCGACGTTCCAGGACCAGGACCCCTCCAAGCGGCCCGCGGTCCAGGTCGGCGACCCGTTCGCCGAAAAGCTGCTGATCGAGGCCAGTCTCGAGCTGATCGACCGCCGCCTCGTCGAAGGCATCCAGGATCTTGGCGCCGGCGGCATCAGCTGCGCCACGTCGGAGTCGGCCGACAAGGCCGGCACCGGCATCCTCCTCGACCTGGACGCGATCCCTCGCCGCGAGCCCGGGATGGCGCCCTGGGAGGTCATGATCTCCGAGTCCCAGGAACGAATGCTGGCCACCTGCCGGCGGGAGAACTACCCGGCCGTGCGCGAGGTCTGCGAACGGTGGGGCATTCCGATCGCCCTCGTCGGGCGAGTCACCACCGACGGCGATATCGCGATCATCGAGGGCGGCATCGGCGTCGACGGCCGGCCGAACCCCGGCGCGAAGGAGATTGCCCGCATACCGGCGAAGGCGCTCACGAGCGAGGCCATCGTCCATTATCGAGCGGCCACGCCGCCGACCCGACGCCGGCAGGCGCCGGCGCCCGGCATCCCACTGACCGCCCAGGACGGACTGCCGGAGCGAGGCATGGATCCGGCCGCTGTGCTGGTCTCGCTCCTCGGCAGCCCCAACCTGTCGAGCCGCCACTGGGTCTACCAGCAGTACGACGCCAGCGTCCAGAGCAATACCGTCGAGTGGCCCGGCCACGGAGCGGCCGTGCTGCGGGTCAAGGGCACGAAGAAGGGGCTGGTCGCCACCACCGACGGCAATCAGACCGTCAGTGCCCTCGATCCGCATCTGGGCGCCCAGCTGTCGGTGGCGGAGGCCACACGCAACGTCAGCATCACCGGCGCCCGCCCGGTCGGCATCACCAATTGCCTCAACTACGGCAACCCGGAGCGCCCGGAGGCGTTCTGGCAGCTGCAGGAGGCGGTCCGGGGCATGGGCGAGGCCTGTCGCGCTCTGAGCGTCCCGGTCACCGGCGGCAACGTGTCCCTCTACAACGAGTATCCGGGCGGCGCCATCTCACCCACGCCGGAGATCGGCGTGGTCGGGCTGATCGAGGACCTCTCGATCCTGGTCCGGCCGCCGTTTACGACGGCCGGGGACGCCGTCGTCCTCATCGGTCAGAGCACGCCCGGTATGGCGGGCTCCGCGTATGCGGCCCTCGCCGGGATCTCGTCGGAGGACGCGCCCCCCGGAATCGACCTCGAACGTGAGGCGGCACTGCAGTCGTTCATCCGCGAGGCCATCGGTCGCCGTCTCGTCTCCTCGGCCCAGGACGTCTCGGGTGGCGGCCTGGCCGTCGCCCTGGCGGAGTGCTGCATGTGGGGCGGCCTTGGGGCGACGCTGCGGCTCGGCATCCTGGGTTCGCCCGCGATCGAGCTGTTCGGCGAGAGTCCGTCTCGACTCGTCCTGTCCTGCCGCCAGCGCCACGCCCCCGCAATCGAGCTTCTGGCGAGGCAGTTCGGGCTGCTGGCCCAGACTCTCGGTGTGGTCGGCGGCGATCGCCTCCGGATCGAGCTGACCGGGCAGGGCGCCACCGGAGCGGCCGAAGAGCGAGGCTCTCGGATTGCCGATGCCCTGGATGTCTCCCTGGCGGACCTGCGCCACACCTGGGATCACGGCCTGGCCCGCGCCCTCGGCGTCGAGCACGGACCGGAATACGACTCGGAGGCAGCGGAGACGGCTGCTGCGGGCGAGGCTCCTGCGGGCGAGGCTCCTGCGGGCGAGGCTCCTGCGGGCGAGGCTCCTGCGGGCGAGGCTCCTGCGGGCGAGGGCGCCTAG